>Ga0302286_10001585_pt1 | contig 16656 bp, 8 predicted proteins | sample III_Fen_E2_3_FD_198765 | JGI IMG/M metagenome (GOLD analysis project Ga0302286, IMG submission 198765) | Peat permafrost microbial communities from Stordalen Mire near Abisko, Sweden - III_Fen_E2_3 | ecosystem: Environmental > Terrestrial > Soil > Wetlands > Permafrost | place: Sweden: Abisko...
AATAATAATTCGGATCTTCGATATAGCCTTTTAAATCGGATGTAAGCAAAAGAGTGGAAAATATATTGCCGGACAACGAATCTAATTTCACCGCATTATCATCGGTTACCGATAGTGAAAAGCGGCCAGCTACCAATGAATCGGAAGGGTTTTTTAATCCAAATATCAGGTTTACTGCCTGACGTGGTGAATATTCGTTTTTGTTTTTCTCAATTGATATATGGGTTTCAGCAGGGTGGTTTACAAAAGTCAATCGTTCGCTCAACGCATTACCCTGTTCATCGAGCAATAAAAAATGGATAATTCCCGATGGAAATTTAGTGGCAGCAATGCTCCCTTGCAAGCGGGATGAATCGACAGCCTGCACAAGTAATAATTGGCCCTTGTTATGGGCCAGCAGGTAGAGATGTTTGGGTATTGCCTGCTTATTGGGTGAAATAATTTCGTAATTCAATTTTTCTTTGTATTTGCTCATAATCAACCCAATGCCTTTGTTAAGAACAAACGGCAAATTGAAAGTTTTAGAAAGGTTACTGCCCTTCACCTTCACTTTGGCATAATAGGATGTTGGAATAGAATCGGAGACAAACAGGGCAAAAGATCCCATGCCTTTATGCATACTTTCAAAAGAAGTTATACTATCGCCGTGCTGATTAAATACGGTACCGTTTACTTCCACGGATAATCCGTTTTGACCGATTGCTTTAAATGCGATATTGCGTAATCCGTTGTTTATCAGATTGCCTCCTTCGGGGAAAAACTGAAAATCGAAGGTAGAGTTTTCTATCGGAAGATAGAATGTATTACGATAGTCATATGTATGATCGTTGAAAGCTACCTGAATTCGGTACTGTGCGGAGCTCTCGGGTTTGAAATCAAAACCTACCTTAAAATGGCCTTGTGCATCGAGCGAAACTGAACGGGTACGAAGTAATTTATTACCTTCAAATATCTGATAATCAATGTTTTTTTTGTTGAATGAAATTTTTTCTGAAGAAGTAAAACGAACATCGGCAGTTATTTCTTTTGCTCCATTCTGTTCGTATTTTACCGTACTCTGAATAGATTTATCAATCGCATTCCCGATATGAATATTTTTTTGGAAGAAATAATCCGGTCCTGCATTTTGCATCCACCACGAATAAGCACGCAGGTGATAATCGCCTTCAGGCATATCGGATGGAATAATAATGCTGCCTGCAAAGCCAAGCGAATCTTTACGAATTTTGTAACGAAAACGAACCGAATCGCTTTTGTTTATTAACTCTACATACACAAACTTACTATAAGGGCTTAGCTGCAAGGTGTTTGCATCGGTTAGATAAGCCGAATACCAGATGCTTTCGCCTGCGCTATAATAGGGCTTATCGAGTTGAAGATATAGTTTTTCGACGGGGATTTTGTTGAAACGTTGGAATTGTTGGATTGCCTGCGATACAAAATCATTGTTTGTGGATGTTTGAGCGGATATTCCGGATATGCTCAAACAAATAAAAGCAGCAAAAAGGGAAGTTTTACGAAGCATAAATATCTATTTAATATAGTATTATATGATTTTTCATGTTGCGGAAATCATTATAATACAATTATTCTTTCGGAGGAAATATTTTACAAATATAGAAATTGCTTATGGTATAATAACAGAGATATTACTAAATGTTGTTCATTGAATTAGTTGATACAATCGCTTAATGAATAAACTTTTGACTCATATGCGGAACTAAAGTTTAAAATGAGGGCGCTAATAAGCAAGAAGGCCATCTCTATTGGAAATGGCCTTCTGCAAATTATCTTCAATTAAACTTGTGGTGTGGGAGCCGGATGCTCCACTTCTGCAACCAGTTTTTGTTCTTCGGTGTTTACAGTCATTTTCACCGTGTCACCTTGAGCAATGGTAGCTTTCATAATGATTTCCACCATTTCGTCTTCCACATATTTCTGTATGGCGCGTTTCAACGGGCGTGCACCAAACTGAACATCATATCCTTTGGAAGCCACAAATTCTTTGGCCTCATCGGTTAATACAAGATGATAACCCAAGGCTTCGATTCGCTTGTAAAGCCCTTCCAATTCGAGATCCACAATTTTTAGAATTGACTCTTTACTCAATTGGTCGAACATTATCACTTCATCCACTCGATTCAAAAACTCGGGGGCAAAGGTGCGAGTCAGCGCTTTTTGAATCACACTGCGCGAACGCTCGGTATTGGTTGACGACGTGTCTTCCACCCTGAACCCGATTCCGGCACCAAATTCTTTGAGCTGGCGGGTTCCCGCATTGGACGTCATTATGATGATGGTATTTTTGAAGTCGATACGACGACCTAAACCGTCTGTCAGGTGACCTTCGTCAAATACTTGCAGCAAAATGTTGAAAATGTCGGGGTGAGCCTTTTCTATTTCATCCAAAAGAATAATAGAGTAGGGTTTACGACGCACTTTTTCGGTCAATTGCCCGCCTTCTTCATAACCCACGTAACCCGGAGGTGCCCCAATAAGGCGCGAAACCGTGTATTTATCCATATATTCGCTCATATCCACCCGTATCAACGAGTCATCCGAACCAAACATGAATTTTGCTAATGATTTGGCTAAGTGAGTTTTGCCTACACCAGTCGGACCCAGAAAAATAAAGGTTCCGATAGGCTTGTTTGGGTTTTTCAATCCCACGCGGTTGCGTTGAATGGCTTTCACCACTTTTTCGACAGCATCAGCTTGCCCAATCACCTTTTTATTAATGCTTTGTTGCATTTCAATAAGGCGTTCGCTTTCAGCTTGTGCAATGCGCTGCATCGGCACACCCGACATCATGGCAACGGTTTCGGCCACTTTATCGGCATCTACCACCTGACGTTGTTCTTTGGTCGCTTCTTCCCATTGTTTGGTAGCTAACTCCAATTTTTCGAGACATTTTTTCTCTGTGTCGCGATATTCAGCTGCCAGTTCAAATTTTTGTTGTTCTACCGCTTGTTGTTTTTCCAATTTAGCCTCTTCGAGATGCTTTTCGAGTTCTTCAATTTCTTTCGGAACCACAATATTGGAAATATGCACTCTTGAACCCGACTCATCCAATGCATCGATTGCCTTATCGGGGAAACAACGATCGGAAATATATCGGTCTGTCAATTTGACACAAGCAAGTATGGCTTCCTGTGTGTAGGTCACACGGTGATGGTCTTCGTAACGCTGTTTGATATTATTCAAAATCTCAAGCGTTTCGTCGGCTGAGGTCGGTTCTACCACAATTTTTTGGAAACGACGCTCCAGCGCCCCATCTTTTTCAATGCTTTGGCGATATTCATCGAGCGTAGTAGCTCCGATACATTGAATTTCGCCGCGAGCCAGCACGGGTTTCAGAATATTGGCTGCATCGAGCGAACCCGCTGCTCCACCGGCTCCCACAATGGTATGAATTTCGTCAATAAAAAGAATAATCTGCGGATTCTTCTTTAACTCGTTCAGAATGGCAATAAGCCGTTCTTCGAATTGTCCCCGATATTTTGTGCCGGCTACAATCGAAGCCATATCGAGCGAAATAATACGTTTGTCGTAGAGTGTGCGTGGCACTTTATGCTGCACAATGCGCAATGCCAAACCTTCCACAATGGCCGATTTTCCCACTCCGGGATCACCAATCAGTACCGGATTGTTCTTTTTGCGACGGCTCAATATTTGTGCAACGCGTTCAATTTCACGCTGGCGCCCAACTACAGGATCGAGCGAATTCTCTTTTGCCGCTTTTGTCAGGTCACTGCCAAAATTGTTGAGCACAGGAGTGTCACCCACAGTTTTTGTTCCCGGTTTTTCTGTTTTTTGTTGCGATAATCTCGGACCATTGTCTTCATCATCTTCTTCGTTTTGGAAATTTCCTCCCATATATATATCTTTTTTTTCTTCAATTACAAGACGCACAGCGTCATAATTAACATCTTCACCGCTCAATAATTGAGAAGGAAGATTGTCTTTTTCTTTCAAAATAGCTAATAGCAGATGCTCAGTGTCAGCAATATCTTTGTTGAGCGAGCGGGCTTCGAGATAAAGAATTTTTAAAATTCGTTCTGTGTTCCGTGGCACAGTCAAATCATTAGACAATACCACATTATCAGTCTTTATCCGTTCTTCAATATTCTTTTTTAGTAGTGTTAAATCAGCATGTAGCGAAGTGAGAGCCTCAATGGCCTTGCCTTCGCCGTCGCGCAATATGCCCAGCATCAGGTGTTCAGGCCCAATGTAGCTGTTGCCTAAGCGTTCTGCTTCTTCGCGGCTATAGCTTAACACATCGCGTAGTTTATCCGAAAATCGGTTTTCCATTATAGTCTACTTTATTTATTATGTCTCACAAAAATAGGGAATACTTTTCCCTTTTCCCAATCTTTAGTGCAATTTAACAGCTATAATCGGGGTTTTTTCATAAAAATGTCCTTTTTTAGCTCTTATGCTGCAATATGTTATAATCTTTCAAACGGTGTGCCAAGCTAAAAAAACGGTAATTTTGACAGTTGCTATGGTGTAGGCAGAAAAAGAATACTATTTTTGCATCAGACAGAATTTAGAATGAGAAAAAAGAAAAAACAACTCAGCTTCTTCATTATATTATCGCTTTTATTGCTTGCGTTAGTCTTGCTGGCACTCTTCATCCATCCCCTTTTGAAACCGCACATGTTTCGCATAAATACATGTAAATGTGATTTTTGCAAAGATGCAGCAGCTCCTGTGGATTCTACTGCATTGTTGGATGACCTCAACGTTGTGCAACTGGAACATGCACAAATCGGCGGCTTGCGACAGACTTTTGACACTGACAGCGATTTTTTGAAATCAGTAGATGGTCTGTTGAAAAAAGATGTGTTGGTGAAGATCGAAGATTGTCGTTTCTTTCATATCGATCAGTTGAAGCATTCTCATCCTTATTTGGTTCCCGAAGCCGTTAATCTACTGAAAGATATTGGGGTGGAATTTCATAAACGACTAAAAAGCAATGGGATGAAGCCTTATCGGTTTGTAATTACATCTGTATTTCGCACAGACGAAAGTCAGCACAAGTTGGGCCGCCACAACACAAATGCCACTACTAATTCGGCGCATTGCTATGGTACCACCTTCGACATCACCTACAATAAGTTCATGGATGGCGATTCTGTCTTTTATCCTGCCAAGGTGCCGGTAATTTTTAAGCAAACATTGGTTGCCATGCGTTTGCAATGCCGGTTTTTGATTAAAAAAGAACATCGTCAGAGTTGCTACCACATTACAGTAGTGATTTGTCGCGAAAGCCTTGCAAACAGGCGTATTGGAACAAATTAGTTGTTTTTTCGACAAAAAAGCGATATAAATCTCATTCAAATCAAGATTTTATTTTACCTTTGCAGCCCGAAATGACTCCGTAGCTCAGTTGGTAGAGCAATTGACTCTTAATCAATGGGTCGAGGGTTCGAGCCCCTCCGGGGTCACTTTTTGAAAAGCGCCTGTAACGTATGTTACGGGCGCTTTTTTTGTCGAATTTCTTGTTTTTGTTTCGTTTATTTTTTATTTTTTGCTTCTTTTGGTGTAAATGATTGATTAGTTGCTGTCTTTTGATTGATATTCTGTTTCCCGGAATGTTAAAGTTTTGGCTTTGACACTTTTATAAATGATTAACAAACAAGTATATATGTAAAATATTTTTGGTTTTGCTTCAGGCAAATTAAATATGTGTTGTATAACATGTTTTTTTGTATTCGGAAGTAAAAAAATGTGCCTATTTTTGTCAGCACAGTACAGCACAGTATAGAATATTGTAAGCAGCTGTATAACAAACAACTAACATTTAGTATCTAAATTTTCATACGATGTTTGAAATAGAATTTTCTCAACAAACAACAAAAGTGAAACAATTGGCTGATGCCATTCAGGATGCTATATCAATAGGTGAGTACTCGGAAGGAAGCTCACTGCCCTCCATAAACGATTTGAGCAAACAATGTCATGTGGCACGCGACACTGTATTCAAAGCCTTTCAATTACTGAAGGAATCAGGTGTTATTGAATCAACCCCGACAAAAGGATATTACGTAGCCAACTCCATGACTAATATTTTGGTGATGTTCGATATTTTCAGTCCATACAAGAATGATATGTATCACGCATTGACCAATAAGTTGCCGGTCAATTATAAAGTGGACTTGTACTTTCACCATTACAATCACAAAATATTTGATTCCATTATCAGAAATAGCATTGGTAAGTATAATCTCTATTTGATTATGAATTATGCTAACGATTTGTATTCTAAAGTGTTAGATGAACTGGATAGTAACCGGGTACTCTTGCTCGACTTTGGGAAATTTGAAAAGGAAAAATACGCATACATCTGTCAGGGATTTGATAACACACTGTATGAGTGTCTTTTATCAGGATTGGAATTGTTTAAGAAATATCGAAAAATTTCAATGATATTTCCATTAAGCTCAGAGCATCCACGAAGCTGTATCGGTTTTTTTGAGAAATTTTGCAAAGATTATTCGTTCGACCACGAGCTGATAAGCAAAGAGAGCATCACCGAACACGATGTGCATAAACATAATGCATATTTGATAGTTCGCCACTCAGACTTGATAGAGTTCACCAAAATTTGTCGTAAAAAGGGCTTGGTAATGGGCAAAGATGTGGGTGTGGTGACAATAAATGATGCGCCGATGCTTGAAGTGATAGAAAACGGAATTACATCCATATCTACCAATTTCAAACAAATGGGAAGTTTGGCTTCCGAATTTATAAAAACAAAACAAAAGATTCAGACGTATGTTCCCACACAGTTGATTGTCAGGGGATCTCTTTAATTTTTTATACGATACTGTGAACGTACACGACACATAAGGTATTTTGATAATATTAGAATTAGGTTTAGATTGTTTATAAAGATGAAATCAAAAAAAATTGCATATAAAAAGCTGAGCGGAATTATTCCTCCAATGGTTACTCCACTTCTTAGCACCGAGAAAATTGACTCGGTGGGGGTGAAAAATTTAGTAGAGCATCTTATTGAAGGCGGTGTGAGCGGCATTTTTATTTTAGGGACAACAGGCGAAACTCAACATTTGAGCATCAAAACACGGGAGACACTTATTCGCGAAACTGCAGCTGCGGTGAATGGCCGTCTGCCTTTGTTGGTAGGCATTACCGATACTTCTTTGAGCGAGAGTTTGTTTCTGGCCGGAGTAGCGAAAGAGTGCAATGCCGATTCGGTTGTGGCAGCCCCTCCCTATTATTTTGCATTGGGACAACCTGAATTACTGGAATACTATCAGGCTCTTGCCGAAAAAAGTCCACTGCCATTGTATTTGTACAACATGCCTTCGCATACCAAAGTAATGATTGAACCCGAAACGGTAAAGAAATTGTCGGAACACCAGAACATAGTAGGTTTGAAAGATAGTTCTGCAAATGGAGTTTATTTCCAGAAGTTGCTATACCTGATGAAAGAAAATCCGGAATTTGCACTATTTGTTGGGCCAGAAGAAATGATGGCTTCGGTGGTGCTGATGGGAGCAAGTGGAGGTATTGCTGGAGGTGCCAATCTATTTCCACGACTGTTTGTCGATTTGTACAATGCAGCTGCCGCAAGAGATTTGGAAAAGGTATTCATCTTGCAAGATAAGGTAATGCAGGTAGGTGATGCACTATATGGAATTGGGCGTTTTGGATCCAGTTATATCAAAGGAATAAAAACAGCATTGGCATTAAAAGGTATATGCAGCGATTGCTTGGCACAACCTTTTAATACATTTCAAATGCCTGAACAACAAAAAGTTCAGGTTGCTCTGATGCAATTAGAATCCTTATTGAAGAAATAAAACACAACAAATTAACAAAAACAAACTTTATCAAAGATTTAATTGACCAATTTTTGGAATACAAAAGAAAATAGTTTACATTTGTAAAATAAATATCGTAAAATTGTTAATAAACATGTTTAATTAAAAAATCGAATCTATGAAGATGAAAAACAAAATCAGGGTAGCCTTAAGTCTGATCTGTATTGGGGCCGCTCTATCGGTTACATCGTGTATAGACGGATTCAAGGACGAAATGACTTGGTCGTCTGGAGTTGCAAACACCCAATTGGAGTCGCCGGCGGCAGATAAAATTGTCGTTACTCCAAGTGCGGATGGTTCTACACTAACAGTAAGTTGGCCTATTGTAATGGGTGCGGGCGGATATTCATTTTCACTTTATATAGTGGATGATCCTGCGCATCCGGTGCTTGTTGGTACAGAAAATGAAATTGTGGACGGAACTACAGCTGTACGTCCCATGGCAGAAGATACCCATTATAAAGTGGTAATTAAAACTTTGGGTAATGACAAATACAACAACAAGGAAGCTACTGCTGCCACTGAAAAGGCATGGGATAATTTGTTGGCTGTTACTGCAGTTATACCTGACGGGACGAATTTGACGGATTATTTTATTGCTAATCCTATGCCAGTTAGTACAAAGGAATTGTGTTATGAATTAGTAGCGGGTGGGAGTTACACCATGAACGGTGATGTGGCAGTTGGAACACAAGTTACATTGCGTGGCAACAAAATTACCCATCCAAAAGTAACTATGACAAACGGATCTTTCGTAAACAACGGTGCTGGATTCAAAATGAAATTCTTTGACATTGACTACTCAACTTTTGGGGGAACTGCAAGTAATGCGATTATTCTTATGAATGCGACCCCTAACCCTAACATTACATTATCAACTGGGGGATATACAGTGATACCGACTACGTCTCCATTTGCCATACAATCATGCAAAATAACAGGGTTGAAGTACTATCTTTTCTTCGATAATTATAGTAGTAGTAGTCCCACCAAGAAATATGCCATTGGGACATTCTTAATCAAGGATTGTATTATCGGACAAAATTCAAATACGTTTAATCAGGCAACTATACGATTTGGAGGAGGAATGGTAAAAGATATTACTTTTACTAACAGCACATTTTATAATGAAGTAGTGCCCAATAGTAGCAATCGTATTTGTCAAATCTCTTCTGGTAGTGCCACTAGTGTAAAACCAGCCACAGAGACATGGGCAAACGGGAGCTTTATCATTAACAATTGTACCTTCTATCAATTTCCACAAGGAGCTCAATCTTTTAATTCCAATGGAGCTATGGGAAATGTGGGAGATAAAATAACGATACGAAATAGTATAATTGTGAATTCTGGAGAGCTTGCCAGTGCTTCCGGTGGTAATGGTTTTGTTAGACGATTCCGCAGAGGAAGTCTAAACGCAACTTTTACGGGAGGCGGTAATACGTATTGGTATAATGGTTCTGTGCCAATAGGAGAAATTTCAGGCACTACTGCCGACACGAGTGGTGATTATATTCAGACTGATCCTAAGCTTTTATATCTGGGTAACGGAGTGTTTACGATGACAGGACCTGATCAGATTACACGCCGCACCGGCGACCCACGTTGGTTACCTGCTCAATAAGTATATAATATAAACTATTAATATAAAACTATATATGGAGAAGAAATATTTAATTCTCAGTTTTTTTCTGAGTTGCATGCTGGCATTTATTTGCCCTATATCGGCTCATGCTCAGCAAATCCAGAAGGTTAGCGGTATTGTGGTGGGAGAAGACGAACAACCCATTATTGGCGCAACCGTAAAAGCAGAAGGTACTCCCGTGGGAACAATTACGGATATTGACGGGAAGTTTTCTATAACAGTACCCAAAAACGGTAAATTGACTATATCCTATTTAGGGTATACCAGTCAGACGATTTCGGATTTGAGAAACCCGCATGTTGTCTTGAAAGAAGACGTGATGAAATTAGACGAAGTAGTGGTAGTAGGTTATGGTACTCAAAAGAAAGCCCATTTAACCGGTTCGGTAGCCACCGTGGCAACGAAAGATATAAGTGATCTTTCAGTTACCAATTTGTCGTCAGCATTGAGTGGCCAAGTGAACGGGGTAAGTGTGAGCGAATCCGGTAACCGTCCTGGAGACGCTGCATCTATTGTTATCCGCAACACTAATTTGGCAGTTAGCGCACCCTCAACGAGTACCGGATTATTAGTTCCCTTATATGTAATTGATGGTTTTGTTTATACTCCGGAAACAGGTCAAACAGCATTCAATAATTTGGATGCCAGTATGGTTGAAAGTATATCGGTTTTGAAGGATGGGGCAGCAGCTATTTACGGAGCCCGTTCGGCACAAGGGGTAGTTCTCGTAAAAACAAAGCATGGACAAATTGGTAAACCCAAAATTTCCTATAGTGGACAATTTGGTTATACCGACGAATTTTACCGTTCCAAAATGATGGATTCTTATAACTTTGGACTAATTTGGAATGGCATACGTGCTGCCGATCCAACAAGCCCATATGATAAGAAAAATGATTTGTTTCAAGCTGATGAATTAACAGCCATGAAGACTTTGAACAATGATTTGTTGGACAAATACTGGAGTTCAGCCTTAACTCAAAAACATAGTATCAACGTGAGTGGTGGTAGCGAAAGTTCAACTTATTTTGGGGGGATATCTTATGTGACACAAGATGGAAACCTAGGAAGGATAGACTATAACCGTTGGAATTACCGTGCCGGAATGGATGTTAAAGTTAACAAATGGACAAAAGCATCCTTTCAGGTATCTGGAGACTATGGAAATACAACAAAAGCAAACGTTAAGGTTGGTGGGTCAAATGCCGACAAGGACTATGTGACTTTATTAACACGTCCCCGATATATCCCTGAATTTGTAAATGGGTTGCCTATTGCAGCTTATGGTATTACCAACGGACGAGTTGAACAATCTCAGGAATACAATTACACAGTCGTTGAAAATTTGGGGAACTTTACTAAAAACATGCCTCAAAATATGACGATTAACGGATCGGTAGAATATGATTTCGGATGGTGCAAAATTTTGGAAGGATTGAAACTTCAAGGTACCTACTCTAAAAGTATCAGTACCACAAAAGACAATGAATATGGCACCGACTACAGTCTCTACAAGTTTGCCGATGGTGCACGCGGGGGTAGTGGTAGTCACCTCTACACGGATACCGAAGGCTATCCAATGAATTTTACGGGTATGACCACAGTTCCAGTTTCTAACGGTAATTACCTTAAGAGAAATATGAGTCGCAGTGACAATTACCAGTTGAACTTTATAGCTAATTATGCCCGTAAATTTGGACAACATGATGTTAGCGCTTTGTTTACTATTGAAAAAGCGGAAAATGAATCAGAATATGTGTGGGGTAACAAAACAAATCCGTACTCATTCACTAACTACCAATCGAATGGTGCAGGCGGAGATCAAACCACAGAATTCTCACGTTCGGAAGGTGGGATGTTATCATACGTAGGTCGAGTAAATTATGCCTTTTCTAATAAATATTTAGCCGAATTTTTAATTCGTTCGGATGCAAGCACCAAACTTGCTCCTGAAAACTATTGGGGAATATTTCCTTCTTTATCTCTAGGGTGGATTATTTCAGAAGAATCTTGGTTTAAGAAAAATGTGAAATTTATTGATTTTCTTAAAATTCGGGGTTCCTATGGGTTGTTGGGTCGCGATAATGTAGCTGCTTGGGCTTGGGCACAATTCTATGGTTCCGAAACTGTGAAAGGGCCTATTTTTGGCACCAGTCCGACTCTTAATGCCGGCACCCACTTCCAAATTCCTAATGCTGTACCCAATCGTGATTCTCACTGGGATAAGAGTTACAAGAGCAACTTAGGATTGGATTTGGTTTTATTAAAGAATCGCTTATCGGTCACCTTGGACGGTTATTACGACAAATATCGTGAGGTATTTATGTCAATAACGGATGCTCCTGACTATCCAGGTACAGTAGGTGCTGTGGCTTCTGCTTCTAACTATGGTTCAATAGATAACTACGGTATAGAAATATCGTTAGGTTGGCGCGACAAAATCGGTAAGGATTTCAAATATTATGTGAAACTCAATACTGGATATACCGACAACAAAATTCTTAAAGCACCCTGGAAAGATGCAGCTTCTCGCGAACTGGATGATATAATGCCGAATCAACGTGCCGACCGTGGTTTATGGGGATATCAAAGTGTCGGAATGTTTCATAGCTATCAGGAAATTGCCGAGTATTTCCAGCAAAATCACTTGGTTACATATATGGGAAAAACGCAGGCTGATGTGCAACCCGGTATGTTGATATACAATAATGTGAGAGGATCACAAAAGGCAGACGGTACCTATTACGCTCCAAACGATCCTTCAGACCCTGCAGGAAATGTGATTGATAAAAATGACAGGGTACAAATATCGAAATTCCGGAGTAATCCTTATGGGTTTACTGTAAATCTGGGCGGTGACTGGAAAAACTTTTCATTCAGTGCACAATTTGGTGCCAGTTGGGGAAGTTACACCATGATGCCGACGCAGTCGATTAGCAATACAAGTATAATTTCTACTGCATCAGGTTATGATGTGATGCAATATACCAATTTACCTTCATTCTGGGCAGGCAATATGTTTGTGTATAAAGATGTACTTGATAACCAGGGGAGAGTAGTCGCACCAAAAAATCTGGATGCCAAATATCCTAACTTACGATTTGCAGGCGTCAACAGTGTTGCATCTACGTTCTGGAAAGTGAGTAATACAGTTGTGAATCTTCGTAACGTCACCCTTGCATATTCTTTACCAAAAAAATGGGTAAACAAGGCGGGAATAGAAGCATGCCGGATTAATATTACAGGTCAGAACATGTTGAATTTCTATAATCCTTACCCTGATCATTTCATGAGCCCGATGTCCAGTTATAGTACTTATCCTACTTTACGGAAAATCACAATGGGTATAAATGTTACATTCTAAAAATCACAACGATGAAAAAAATAAATAAATCAGTTTTCAGAGTCGCTTGCTTATTGAGCATTTTCCTTTGGATGGGGTGTAGCGACCAGTTCTTGCAAGATAAAACGAATTATGCCAATCTTACTCCCGACATCTACAACGATTATACCGGTGCTCAAATGAGAATACAAGATTTATATTTGAGATTGTTGCCAAATGCGAATGATGGTTTGACATACAGAAGCCCAAGTAGTGGAAAATCAGATATTCAATCACAATCGACTGAAGAATATAGCGGTCTTTCTAATTATGTGAACCCTGACGCTACCTTAACATCTTCAAGTAATTTGAATGATTGGTTTTATGTAAATAAGGCTACTAATGCCGGACCTTATGGTGAAATCCGTAACTGCAATGATGTGATTGAGGGTATTTCGGGCGGTACACTTACTGACGTGCAGAAAAAACCATTGCTTGGTCAAGCCTACTTCTTTCGTGCATGGCAATATTATTTGTTAGTGAAAACTTACGGAGGAGTACCAATTATTGATCATGTCCAAGTGACAGATGTGAACCAAGCAAAAAACCTGGAAGTCCCTCGTTCAACCACTAAAGCATGTATTGATTTTATATGTAGTGATTTGGCGAAGGCAGCCGATATGTTACCTTCACGTTGGGGTGATTCTGATTTCGGACGTATTACAAAAGGTGCTGCATTGGCATTAGTAGGGCGTGCACGCTTACTTTATGCTAGCCCGTTATTTAATCGAAAAGATGATGTCGCTCGTTGGCAAACAGCTTATGATGCAAATAAGGCCGCTATTGATGCGTTGCAAATTGGTGGTTTTGGATTGGTTTATAAAGACGCTCCGGGGATTAATGCAGCCGGATGGTCGAAGATGTTTTCCGACTTCAATAGTAATGAAGCTGTGTTTGTAACGCTTTATAATATGGTGCATGATGACAATGCTGCAAACGAAATCTATAGGAACAACCACTGGGAACAAACCATACGTCCTACCAATGCTCATGGAGGTGGGGGAATGAGTACCACATCAATGATGGTAGATTTATTCCCGATGGCTGATGGTAAAAAACCAACCGAAGTAGGAACTTACAACTACAGTCAGTTGACTTTTTTTGCGAATCGTGATCCTCGTTTCTATCGTACCTTTGGGTTCCCCGGCGTATCCTGGAGATTTGATGCTGCAAGTGATCCTACTTCTTTAGGTGTGGATTTCCCTTATTCAGGGGCTAACTATATGCTTTGGAATTATTCCTGGTATGCTACTTCTACCAAACAATCGGATATAACTCTAAGTGGCTATGGCGCTGATGGCTTGGGGCTAAACTATAAAGGAATTTATATTCGCAAACGCAGTGATGATTTCGATATGTCCACCCCTACTCCTACATGCCTATACAGATGGAGTTTAGTGGATAACAGACAGGGATCATTTGCTGAAGGTGCTTTACCTTACATGGAAATCCGTTATGCCGAAGTGTTGCTCAACTTTGCTGAAGCTGCTTGTGGTGCCGGTCATCCAGATGATGCCATCCAGGTGCTTAAAGATATACGTAAGCGCGCAAGCCTTCCAGCAGGTGCTGATGGGCTATACGGTTTGGCTTCCGACCTGGCCACTAATCGTGGAAAATTATTTAGCGCAATTCTGTACGAACGCCAAATAGAATTTGCTTATGAAGGGAAACGTTTTGATGATATGCGTCGTTGGTTACTTTGGGATGGAGGCGGAAATTTCAGCCAAATCGCCGATGCTCCAACTTCGTGGACGCTAAGCGGTTTTAATGGTAACACTTGTACTTATTTGGGTGTAAGTCCTTTCAACGGTAATCGTCGTGATAATCTTGAAATTACCTCGAAGGTTTTTGCCAGTGAAGCACAAGGTGCAGATCCGATAAAAGCAAGTCGTCCTACTGCTTTGGATTTAAAAACGGATTTGAGTACACAAATCGCCAACTTGTTAACTTTCTATAATACTAATTTGATAAGAAAAGTGCGTCAGGGTGATGAAGCAGGAAAAGCAGTTTCTTACAAACCACAATATTATTTTATAGGCCTTACGAGTGGCGCTCAAACTAACAATGTTACTTTGTTACAAACCATTGGTTGGCAAGATGTGCTAAAAGGCAATGTAAATGGGACATTTGATCCATTGGCAGAATAATAGTCAAATTTGAACAATAGGAAATTAGTTTAATAACTTCAAACAATCGGATAGGATTTTCCTATCCGATTGTTATCTGATAAAATTGGAAACCGGAGAAAAATCTTTGAAAAATGTTTGTTTTTTCTTATCCTATTTTAAACCTTTCATTGGGTTAATCGTCTAAAAAATAACGCAATGTGCTATTTTTATTTTTAATGATACTATGATAAATGATGTTTTATTTAACAAGGTTAATTATTGTTTCTTTTTCCTAAAGATCGCCACTATTTTCATTTTAATAATGACTGTACAAGCGATATTTGCGCAAGAGACACAAGGACTTTCCCTGAACAAAACTGGAATCAAATATCGCACCATTGCAGACGATAGTCACCCGGTGATAAAAGTTGATATGAACAAAACCGGACGGCAAGATTCGGAGGTGAATGAACCCGGTTACACTTCGTGGGATATTGTCGATGCCGACTCCGTGGGCACAACAATTAATGGAGTAACCATTAGTTTCAGGCGTGTAGGGTCTTATGGCACGTCACTCACCACACAATGGTACAAAGCGGGAGTCAGTTCTCCCTATTACGCTCGTTTGGTGAGCGATGGTATTATGGTGGCCAACGGAAATTCAGGAGCACAAATCAGAATGCGTATTACCGGTTTACCTGCCGGACAGCACACTTTGCTCACATACCACAATACATTTGATAGTCCTTTAGCTTTCACTTTTAGTCCTATTGATATATATGTCAATGGAGTACTTACTATTGCCAAACTGCAGCCCAGTAACAGAGCAACTAAAACATCGGATGTTCCTACCAAATATTTTAAAATAACTGCAGAAACGGGTAAAGATATTGTAGTGCTCTTTGTAGCAGACACCACCAGTACAGCTACGCAAAAAAATGTAACCCTCTGTGGATTTGAAATAAACACCACCAACATTGCCGAAGCAGCTCGCGATCCGCTTCCAGCCACTAACGATGAACATGCAGACGCTGATAGTAAGAACTTAACGCTTAAATGGAGTCCTGCTCCGGGAGTGGCTACACATCAAGTATATTTTGGTACCGATTCGGCTGCTATAGCCAATGCCACTATTACTTCGCCTCTATATAAAGGGACGGTAACCAATGACACCACATTTGTCGTAAATAATGTGTACTGTATGAACAAATATTATTGGCGAGTCGATGAGGTTACGTCGGTGGGCTTGGTAACAATGGGGACAGTTTGGTATTTCCGTTCAAGACATTTGGCGTTTCGTGGTGCAGAAGGTTATGGCCGTTTTGCTATGGGCGGACGCGGAGGAAAAGTAGTTGAAGTAACAAACCTGAACGATGATGGACCCGGTAGTTTCAGAGAAGCTGTTACTAATGATATTGGTCCACGTACAGTTGTGTTTACTGTTTCAGGGAGAATTATACTCAATTCACGTCTTACGATTAATTCCAAATATGTGACAATAGCTGGGCAAACAGCCCCGGGAAAAGGCATTTGTTTTAGTGCGGCTCCTTTAGGTTTAGCTTCCGAAGGTATTTGTCGCTTTGTAAGAATGCGTTTGGGGGCAGGGATTACCTATGATGGAATGGGTATGGCCGGTGTTAATCATGGTATTCTGGATCACAGCTCAATCAG
>Ga0302286_10001586_pt1 | contig 16655 bp, 17 predicted proteins | sample III_Fen_E2_3_FD_198765 | JGI IMG/M metagenome (GOLD analysis project Ga0302286, IMG submission 198765) | Peat permafrost microbial communities from Stordalen Mire near Abisko, Sweden - III_Fen_E2_3 | ecosystem: Environmental > Terrestrial > Soil > Wetlands > Permafrost | place: Sweden: Abisko...
CGGCCAATGATATACTGACGTATAACTACAGCTTTACTGGAAAGGTCGCTAACGGATTCAAAATCGGACGTAAGATCGGATTCCCAACGGCTAATCTGGTGCCTGAGAACAGCGAAAAGCTTATTCCACCATTCGGGGTGTACGCGGTGCTCGTGCATTGGAAAAATCAGGTTTACAAAGGCATGATGAATATCGGCACCCGGCCTACGTTGAATAACGGATATCACACAAGTCTGGAAGTACATATACTTAATTTCGATGAAGATATTTATAATCAATTCATCAAGATTGAATTTATTCAGAAAATCAGGGATGAGAAAAAGTTTAACGGTGTGGATGAATTGATTGAGCAACTTCAAAAAGATAGACAGTTTGTCGTTGATGCGAATTTAAATACAAAAAATGAATAAATAATTGAGAATTATTCACTGTTAAATCTCTAATTTATTATCTTTGTCATATAATTATAATGTATCACGCAAAGTCAATGGCCAAATGAAAAGAATTTTATTAACTCTAACACTGGGAATACTCCTTATGGGATGTGCAAAAAATGACAATCCGTTTTTCGAAACGTACAAAAATAAATACGGAGCTCCACCTTTTGATAAAATTAAGAACGAGCATTACATGCCTGCTTTCAAAGAGGGCATTAAACAACATCAGGCCGAAATTAACGCCATTGCAGACAGCAAAGATGCACCTACTTTCGACAATACAATAGCTGCAATGGACTTTAGCGGCGAGCTGCTTAAAAAAGTATCAGCTGTTTTTTTCAATCTTTATTCCAACAATACGAATGAAGCAATGGACAAAATAGCCAACGAGATTTCGCCCGTTCTTTCGGAACATAACGACAACATATACCTGAACGAAAAACTATTTGCAAGGGTAAAAACACTATACGATAATCGCAGCAAACTTGGGCTGACAGCCGAGCAAAACCGATTGCTGGAAAAATATCACCGTAACTTTATCAGAAGCGGAGCAGCACTGAATCCGAAACAACAAGCAAAACTACGCGAAATAAATAAAGAGCTGGGATTGGCTGAAATTGCCTTTGGTCAAAACGTGCTGGAAGAAACAAATACTTACCAAAAGGTGGTGGACAATGAGGATGATTTAGCTGGACTACCCGAGAGTGTACGTCAAGCAGCAGCTGAAACAGCCAAAGAAGCCAAAAAAGAAGGAAAGTGGATTTTCACTACCCAGAAAGCCAGCTTTATCCCGGTGCTTCAATACAGCGAAAACAGGGAACTGCGCAAAGAATTATTGCTGGCATACTCTACCAGAGCCAATCACAACAATGCCAAAGACAATAAAGCAGTCATAAACAAGATAATGAAGCTCCGCACTCAAAAAGCGCAACTTCTGGGATTTGCCAACTCGGCAGAATTCATACTGGACGACACCATGGCTAAAACTCCAAAAAACGTGTACGATTTCCTAGCCACGGTATGGACTCCCGCGCTGGCTAAAGCAAAAGAAGAAGCTGCCGAACTTCAAAAACTAATGGATGCCGAAGGAAAGGGAGAGAAACTGGAAGCCTGGGACTGGTGGTATTATTCTGAAAAACTTAGAAAAGCCAAATATAATCTTGACGAAGAATCGCTTAAACCATACTTCAAGTTAGAAAACGTGCGTCAGGGTGTATTCGATTTAGCATCTAAGCTTTACGGACTGAAATTCAAGAAAATGACAGGAATGCCTGTTTATCACCCCGATGTTGAAGTTTTCGAGGTGGATAATGCCGATGGATCACTCATTGGCATCCTTTATACCGACTATTTTCCACGTGCGGGCAAACGAGCAGGCGCCTGGATGAATAATATTACCGAACAATATGTGAAAGACGGCGTTGATCACCGCCCGATTATCTGCAACGTAGGCAACTTTACAAAACCGACTGCCGACAAGCCATCATTGCTCAATATGGATGAAGTGGAAACACTTTTCCACGAATTCGGTCATGCTCTGCATGGTCTGCTGACAAAATGTACTTACCCGTCCATGTCCGGAACAAATGTTTCTCGTGACTTTGTGGAACTGCCTTCGCAAGTAATGGAAAATTGGTGTTGGGAACCTGAAGTAATGAAAACTTACGCCCGTCATTATAAAACAAATGAGATAATGCCCAAAGCATTGATGGATAAAATTCAAAAAGCTGGCACATTCAATCAGGGATTCGTTAATACCGAACTGCTTGCAGCCTCACTTCTGGACATGGATTACCACATGATTAAAGATACCGCCAATTTTGATGTGGATGCATTTGAAAAAGCGTCGCTCACACGCATGGGTATGATTCCTGAAATTATCGTACGTTATCGCAGTTCGTATTTTAATCATATTTTTGGTGGTGGATATTCTGCCGGATACTATAGCTACACATGGGCTGCCGTACTCGATGCCGATGCATTTCAGGCATTCAAGGAAACAGGAGATATTTATAACCCCAAGGTAGCAACTGCATTCAGAAAAAAACTACTGGAAAAAGGAGACTCGGAAGATCCAATGAAACTCTACCGCGATTTTCGTGGCGCTAATCCGAATCCGGATGCATTATTGAAAAAAAGAGGACTAAAATAGCTCCCTATAAACAAATTCTAAAGTCAATTGCGGGTACAACAGCAATAAAACATACCCGCGATTGACGATTTCTATTAAACAACAAAGAATCAATGAGAGTAACGTTAAAGAGTGTAACTGTACCAACTATCCCATTGGCCGCTTTATTAGTTATCGCGTGCAGTGGCTTATGGTTCTCGTCTTATTGGGGAATACGTTTAACGGTATTTCCAAATCAGACTACCGAAATTGTCAACCATCTGCAAAAATTAATTGCTCCGAATACACTTGTCTCGGAGATAATCAGCTTTATTTTCACATTACTCAATGCATTTTTACTGGCTCAAATCAATAATAAGTTCACAATAATTCGTACCCGAACGTTTTTACCAATTCTGGTATTTATGACCTTAATGGGGACATGGAATGAAACCCACCTTGTAAACGGCTCGCATATATCACTGACACTTTTTATTCTTAGTTTATTCTCTTTCTTTAGCATGTCCCGCAACCGAAATGCATCTGAACAAGCCTTTATGGGTAGTTTCCTTATTAGTATCAGCAGCATTCTTATCAATCCGCTGATCTTTATTGTGCCGGTTTGTTGGATTGGATTCGGTATGTTTCAGAGTTTATCCTTAAAAACTTTTCTGGCTTCACTGATGGGAGCCTTAACTCCCTGGATTCTGTACCTGGCTATTAATTTCATTATCAATCCGCACTTCGATGTTTTACAGGCATTTATTTTAAACCCGAATTTTGTTTTCGATATTTCGACATACTCATTGCCTGATTTGGTTTATTTGGCACTGATGTCGATAATTATAATCGTTGGCATGGTAGGTGTATATTCAACCACACATAGCGATGCCATTGATACACGCAACAAATTAAACTTTCTTGTTTTTCTGTTTATCTCGTTGTGTGTATTATGTTTTATTTTTATTAATCAGTGTGTTTCTTTTCTGCCAATTATTGCGTTGGTTTATGCCTTGTTGATTTCTCATCCGCTCACGCTTAAACAGAATAATTTCTACGGTATCCTCTTTATTGTTTTCTGCGTTATAAACATAGCCTACGCTGTTTCAAAATATATTCTGACCTAAGATGACAGGATTAATGGAACTCGGCTATATAGGCCTCTTTATTGCTTCATTTCTGGCGGCAACTGTTGTGCCTTTTAGTTCGGAAGTTATTTTCTCAGCTATGGTTTTTGGAGGGCTTGATGCGTGGACCTGCGTGTGGGTAGCAACATTGGGTAATTGGTTAGGAGGTCTGACCAGTTACTATGTCGGTTTATTAGGAAAAGTTGAGTGGATTGAAAAATACTTCCATATTAAGAAAGAGAAAATAGAGACATTCACCGTCAGAATACAAAAATACGGTGACTGGATTGCATTTTTTTCGTTTGTACCTTTTATAGGAGATGTAATCGCTGTAGCAACAGGGTTCTTTCGTTGCAAATGGTGGAAAGTGGCCATTTCAATGTTGATTGGAAAATTTGTACGATACCTGGCTTGGATGTATTTCAACGGGCTATTTATGTGATTCGCTGAGAGACAAATTCATACAGACAATAAAATGGAATATAAATTCAACATCAGATTACTGTTTATCGGTTTATTTTTCATCCTGAGCTACAACGTGTACGGTCAAAATAAATATAAAGCTGTGGATAAAACAGTTCATTTTGGGATGCGCACCGTTCAAAACAGAAATATCAACTCCATCATTATACACTCGGTTTTCAATGCTTCGGGAGGCGACAAATACGATATTGATTTAGTTATCAAACAGTTTTCACATTACCATGTGAGTTCGCACTACGTCATTGGCCGGAAAGGTGATATTTATCAACTGGTAAATGAGAAAAATATTTCATTTCATGCAGGGAAAAGCAGCTTGCCGGATGGACGAATGGGAGTAAACTCCTGCTCAATAGGCATTGAGTTGATTACTACAAACGACAGTATTGATTCACCTACTGAAAAGCAAATACAGTCGTTGACGGCGCTGGTAAAAGACATAAAGACCCGTTATAAAATAAAATATGTGCTTCGCCACAGCGACATTGCTTCCGGACGTAAAACTGATCCTTGGAATATGAATTGGGAAGCATTTCTGAAACGATTGGAAGATTAAAAAAGAAAGCGGGTAAATCAATTCTGATTTCCCGCTTTTCAATTTTATATATCAACCAATTAAATGGTCATTAAATAGCTTTTAAACGATTCGAAGTCTTTGGTCATTGGCAGACTTTTCTTTTCACCTTTCATAAATTCCTGCAGTTTTTGAGGAATATCTACTTTCTCACCAATAATATTCTCAACAGTTTCGATGAATTTGGCAGGATGAGCCGTTTCCAGAAAAACACCTGTTTCATTTGCGGCTAATCCTTCCTGTAACGCCCTGTACCCAACTGCCCCGTGTGGATCCAGCAGGTAACCTGTTTGCTCTTTACAAGCTTTCAACGTTTCCGCAATTTGCTCATCGTTATAGCTCACACCACTTATTTCGGCTGTGATAGCTTTGTGCGATGACCCGTACAAATCCAACACGCGGGCAAAATTACTTGGGTCGCCCACATCCATCGCATTGGCTATAGTTGAAACTGACGGACGCGGCGTATAAACTCCGGTTTGAAGATAGTGCAAGAAAATATCGTTACGGTTATTGGCTGCTATAAAACGTTTAATGGGTAATCCCATGCGCTTACCAAACAATCCAGCTGTGATATTTCCAAAATTACCGCTTGGAACGCACATTACTACATTGTCTGCCTTACCCAACTTTTTCAATTGTGCATAAGCATAAAAATAATAAAAGGACTGAGGTAGAAAACGTGCAACATTAATCGAATTTGCTGAAGTCAATTTCAGTTTTGCATTCAGTTCCTCGTCCATAAAAGCCGATTTCACCAGCGCCTGACAATCGTCGAAAGTTCCGTCCACTTCCAATGCCGTAATATTCTGACCCAACGTGGTAAACTGACACTCCTGAACAGGACTCACCAAGCCTTTTGGGTAAAGCACATATACGTGAATACCTTCCACGCCCAGAAAACCGTTAGCCACCGCACTTCCCGTATCGCCGGAAGTAGCAACCAGTACCTTCACATTCTTCTGACCCTGTTTTTGAATAAAATATCCCAACAAACGGGACATAAACCGTCCACCCACATCTTTGAATGCCAGAGTTGGTCCATGGTACAATTCCAGACTGTAAATGTTGTCGTTTACCGGAACTACCGGAACATCAAAGTTCAGTGTTTCATACACTATATTCTTCAGCGCTTCGGCTTCCACATCTTCACCAAAAAAGGCATCGGCTACGGTGTAAGCTATTTCCTGAAACGACAAAGTCTCAATACTGTCGAAAAACGATTGAGGCAAACGTTTAATCGAGTCAGGCATAAACAAACCTTTATCTTCTGCTAACCCCTTTACAACGGCATCCTGTAAACTAACGCCACTTATTTTCTTATTTGTACTGTAATATTTCATAAATTTATTATTCGATCTGATTCAAGAAAGAAAAATTCTATTTTTTCCAACGTTCCAATCGTTTCATTCCTCGGGTAAACAACCACGCCACCCACTTATTAATTCCTTTTTCAATCATTTTTTCCCTACAAAACTCCTGCATTTCTTCGACTGTTCCGCTAAACGTAAAAGTCCCATTTTGATAACAGTAGCTGCAATACTTTTCATTCTGTGTCCCATCTGAATTTGTTCCCCCTTTTTTTGGGTCTTCTTTCATGGGCATTCCGCAACTTTGGCAAAATTTGTTCTGTGATTTCATAACTAGCAATTTATGAGGTTTTATAAAAAATTACTTCAATGAATTAATTCTTTCATAAACTCCCGACCTTTCAGCAGTCCATAGCTTCCCTTTTCGGCTGCAAATTCATCGTAAACCATCACATCGTCCGCCTTTTCGCCTGGACGGTAAATAATGAACGGAACCGGGGAATTAGTATGCGTTTTGTACACACATGGTGTAGGATGATCAGGCAAAATAGCAATGGTAACAGGTTCGTCCCAGATGGACACTGCCTCTAAAATTGGTTTCACCACACGGCTATCCAGGTATTCTATTGTTTTGATTTTCAACTCCACATCACCTTCGTGTCCTGCTTCGTCGCTGGCTTCAATGTGCAAATACACAAAATCGTCAGTACGTAAAGCATCAATAGCTGCTTGGGCTTTCCCTTCGTAATTTGTATTATAGAGTCCTGTTGCACCCTCCACATTAATCACTTTTAATCCGGCATAAACACCAATCCCTTTAATCAAATCCACTGCCGAAATGACAGATCCACTATGAAGCTTGTAGGTTTCGAGCAGGGTTTTCATTTCAGGTTTGTAACCCGGCGACCAAGGCCAAATGCTGTTGGCTTTGTCCTTGCCTGCCGCTGCACGTTTCAGGTTTACCGGATGGTTTTCCAGCAATTCCTGCGAGCGCAAAATCAAATTATTCAGTAAATAGGCTGTTTCTTGCGCTTCTGGAGTTTCTGCTTTAATCATCACTTCGGCGAAAGCCGTTCCCGGAACATCGTGAGGTGCGGTGCAGTTCAATTGCTTTACCCCACCTTTTATCTTCAACAAATGACGATACGAAACACCGGGAAAAAAGTTGACATCATCGCTACCAAGCTCCTTTTGCAAAAAAAGAATCAGTTCGGTGGCTTCTTCATTACTGATGTGCCCGGCCGAGTGATTCTTAATCTTTTTATCTTCGATGCAAATAATATTGCAACGCATGGCCATTTCGCCATTCTCAATAGCCACACCCATACTTGCAGCTTCTAACGATCCGCGCCCTTCGAACACCTTAGCCACATCATAACCAAGCACACTCATGTTTGCTATTTCACTTCCGGGCGCATAACCTTCGGGAATAGTGTCCAACAATCCGCTCCGTCCAAGTGCAGCAACTTTGTCTATATTTGGTTTATTTGCAGCCTGCAAGCAAGTTTTATTTCCAAGCGAAGCAATGGGTTCGTCCGCCATGCCATCGCCAAGTATTATTAAGTACTTCATATTATTACCCCTAACCCCTAAAGGGGAATTAGGTTACTTTTTTATTGTTATTTTTCTGCTAAAGCAAATCTTCAATGACAGACCAACATATTCCCCTTTAGGGATTAGAGGTCTATTCCAAAAAATCTTTAAATTCAGGCAAGGCATCTTCAAATTTCTTCACCGTTTCAGCCAAAGTGAGATAACTTTCGCCACCGGCTGCATTTAGATGTCCACCACCATTAAACAAATCGGCAGACACTTTGTTGGCAGGGAAAGTACCTTGCGACCGCAACGAAATTTTAATTTTGTCAGTATCTTCACGCATAAAAACTGAGAAATCGACTCCAGCTATTGAAAGAGGAATATTGACGAAGCCTTCCGCATCGCCATTCACATAATTAAACTTACTCATTTCCTGCAGGCTCAGCGTAATCAAAGCCGTTCGATATTCGGGGTAAATTTTCATCTTCTCATACAAGCAGAGGCCCATTAATCGCAGTCTATCAGCAGAGTAAGTATTAAAAACCTTACGGTAAATCGTGTCTTTATCTACTCCGAGCTTAATCAGCTCAGCAATAATTATATAAATTTCCTGACCATTAGAATTATACGTAAATGCGCCCGTATCGGTCATCATCCCGGTATAAATACATTCCGCACAAGCCAGATTTATCATCGAAAAATCACCCAAACGGCAGATTAATCTAAAAATCAACTCGCTGGTGGACGAAATCTCTGGATACGAAATGGTGATATTCGCAAAATTATCTGGATGTAAATGATGATCAACCAATATCTTAGGAACAGAAGTATTTACAATGGCATCAGCCATTTTGGCCATACGACTTACCTGATTGAAATCCAACGCAAAAATCAATTCTGCCTCAGCTATCAGTTTATCCGATTGTTCTTTGTTATTTTCGTAATCAAGCACACATTCCGATCCGGGCATCCACGAGAGGAAGTTGGGGAAAGGTGTAGGCACAATTACAACAGGCTCTTTTTCAATAGTCATCAGATAATGCCACAAAGCGAGTGTTGAACCCATAGCATCGCCATCCGGACCAACATGAGCAATAATCACAATTTTATCAACACCATCAATGGCCTTCTTTGCCTTTGTTATCAGGTCTTCTGCTATAATTTTAGAAATCATTTATCAGGTTTTAAATTGGTTACAAAAGTAGCAAAAAAATACGATTTTGAGAGTTTTTCAATTCAGTCAAAGTTAATCTTTAATCTCCAATACATAAGCGCCTTGCTCTGCCACCGAGTAAAATCCAATTTTCCGATTCAGGCAGGCATGTTTAATATCTTCAGTATGCCATTTTGAAATGCTTTTATCTACAATAATTTTTCTTGGTTGAATGCATTCCAGTATCTGTTCTATCTTCGGTTTTAGATGATTACCTATAATCAGATAATCGATTTTTAAAGGAGTATCTGTACTTTTTCTTTTCAGGAAATCTTGTGTGAGAATCAATATACGGGAACCTTCAAAGAATGCAAATCCATCTGCAAACCATTTCTCCTTTTTTAAATAACAGGGTTTCTCCAACTTCTGATTTTGCCAGAATGCCTTTGCTATTTTTTCTATTTCTACTGTATCAGCAGAATACACAAAGTTTTTGTCCCTGTTTATAAAGCTTACATGCGTGCTTTTTTGTCCGGCATATACTATCATTCGCTTAGATGTAAGGGTTTTATAATTAGTATTCAAGCTGAACACGCATGCAACCAGCAGTGCCGTCAGACCAACCAGCAACGGACTAAATTTTTTATAAAGATAATAGCCTGAAAGACATAAAATAGCAAGGAATAATACAATTGTTTGCCTTATATCCAGCGAAATATGCCATACTGAGTAAGGCATATTTTCAACCCACACGATAAAATGATTGAGTAACCACAGTGACCACTTCAACAACAGTCCCACAAAATCTGACAGATACGCAATGAAAGACACCATAAACAGACATATTGCCAAATAAATAACCAAACTGGAAAGGGGAATCGCTATAAAGTTAGTCAATAAAAAGTAGGTGGGAAATTGCTGAAAATAATACAGCGTAAATGGTGTAGTCCCGAGTTGAGCAGCCATAGAAACTGAAAAAACTTCCCAAATAAACCGGGTAATTTTATTCGTAGGCTGGTATAGTTTATCTACCATCGGTTGAAAGAAAATGATACTCAACACCGCAGCATAACTCAACTGAAAACCCACATCGTATAAGAAAAAAGGATTATACAGAAGCATTAGCAACATCGACATAAAAATCGTGTTGTAAATCTGCAATTTACGTCCGGTGCAATTAGCCAAAGCCACAAAGGAAAACATAAGTGCAGCTCTGATAACCGCCGCCGACAAGCCGGAAAGGAAAGCATAAATCCACAAAAACAGAATAATAAAAATAGCCTTCAACACTTTTTTTCGTTGCGATTTATCCAGAAATCCAAGCAAGAAAGCAATTATAATGTATACCACACCCACATGCATACCGCTCACCGAAAGAATATGCATTGCTCCGGTAGCACTATAACTGGCTCTTAAATCCGGATTTAAGTCATCGGTATAGCCAAGCGTCAAAGCAGCTAAAACGGCAAATTCATCTCCCTGAATATTGAATTTTCGATACACATCCAGCAAGTAATTTCTCCATTTATCAGCTTCACGCCTGACAGAGAAATCCGTACTTTTATCAGTAATTTGCCAAGTTCCAGACGGGATATAGCAAGTTACCCCTACCCCCTGCCGTTTCAAATAACCTGCATAATCAAAACCATCGGGATTTAGTGCCTTTTCCGGCTCGGTAAACTCAGCTCCAACCAGCAAACGATCACCAAATAACAGTCTGGAGGCTGCATCATCTTTTTGCAAATAAAGAATAGCCTGACCCTGAGTGGGCTTCCAGTTTTTATCTAAATACTGAAGAACTTCTACCTTGCAAAGATAGGATTTGGCTTTTTCGATGGGCGCCGAGATAAGTTCAACGCGGTAAACACCCTTTTGGTGGAGATGGTCAAAGGCAGTACTCTTTTCGTGCCAAAAGCTTAAGACATAAGCCATCGACAGCATCAATAAAAAAATTCCGCAGCCGAAAAGCCAACGGAATTGAAATTGTTGTTTGGGAATGCGAATAACAAAGGATACCAGAATCAGCAAAGCTGACAAAACGAACATAGCATACAAACTCCATTGAGCCAACTCCACAAACTGGTATAAAATAATACCAAGAATAAAGAGTAGCAACAATCTAAAAAATGGAGTTCGTTGCAGGAAGTTCATAGGCTAAGTATTCAGCATGTTATGTATTGTCTCTATCGGGTTAGGGGCGCAAAAAACCGCGCTACCGGCAACCAGCACATTTACACCGCTTTCAAAAAGTTTAGTGGAATTGTCTTCATTCACACCACCATCTACTTCTATCAGGCAATGAGCATTTTTACATTTGATAATTTCTTTCAGTTCAGCTATTCGGTCAAAACTGTTATCCATAAACTTCTGACCGCCATAGCCGGCAAAAACAGTCATCAGCAAGACTAAATCTACTTTATCAACAAAAGGTTCGAGTACGCTGACAGGCACATCAGGATTGATGGTAATACCTACTTTGATCCCTTCGGCCTTAATCAGCTCTATCACAGTCAACGGATTTTCTACTGTTTCGTAGTGAAAAGTGAGTATATCGGCACCTGCTTTTGCAAAGCGGGAAATATATTTCTCGGGATGCATAATCATTAAATGTACATCAAGGGGTTTAGTACTATGTTTCTTTACAGCCTCTAACACCGGAAAGCCAAAAGAAATATTAGGAACAAAACTACCATCCATTATATCGATATGCAGCCATTGAGCTTCGCTTGTATTAATCATTTCGCAAGCAGCTTGCAAATTACCAAAATCAGCAGCCAGAATGGATGGAGAAATTATTTTAGTCATGAGAGTTGAGTGGTTTTTCGTCAAAGAAACAAAGAGGTTTCTTGTTGTGCAAATATACTAAAAAAAAGACTTCCAAAAAATTGGAAGCCTTTCTTTTAATTCAAATACCATTCAACCGATTGATTTTCTGTTATTTGCTGAACCCTGTAAGAAGAAGCAAATTGTAGAATCTTTTGTAGTGTTGTAGAGCTTGGCTGCAATTGTTGACGATTTTTAAACTTTTTTTTACCTGAATTCACATCAGCTTTTTTTGATTGAGTAGAAATTTTTATCATAGGCTTTTTATGCATTTAGTATTACATCTAAAACGCAGCCCGATACAAAATAGTATATATTTGAATAAATATTTTTTTAATTTTTCTGCCAATACAGTGCACAACCAATCAACACAGCAACTACAGTGCTGATTTAAAAAGCTTTATATTTCAGATTATTTTATTTCCAGATAAACATCTTTTTCGGCAGCTATTCTTCGCATATTGAGCAAGGCGTATCGCATACGACCCAGAGCAGTATTAATACTCACATCGGTTCTTTCTGCTATTTCCTTGAAACTTAGATCTTCGAAAAAACGCATACGAATTACTTTTTGCTGTGAATGAGGTAGTAAGTCAATCAGATGAACAACATCAGCCAACACCTGCTCATTCGATATGGTATCTTCTACGCTTTTTTCTATCATGGTAGAATTATTCACAATATCATAATCTACCGCATCGGCAGAAAATGTATTTTCATTCTTTTCGCGACGGAAATGGTCGATAATCAGGTTATGAGCAATACGATTTACCCAGGCCAGAAACTTTCCTGACTCGATATAACGACCCTGTTGAATGGTAGCAATAGCTTTAATAAAAGTGTCTTGAAAAATATCTTCGGTGAGTTCCCGATTGCGAACTATCAAATATATGTATGTGTACACTTTTGACTTATACCGCAACAATAAAATTTCAAACGCCTGATTATTACCAATCTCATACAATTTAACCAATTCATCATCGGTTAGTTGATTCAGATTTTTCATTACTTCTTTTTTATAGTTTAAAAGTAATTGTCGGCAATAGGCGTATAATTTTTAGGGGTTAATAGATATGTTTAGACTGCAAATATAGCGATAGTATTCAAAAATACAAATTTTTCCGCAAAAATTTATCAAAAAAAATAGCAATCAAAGGCAATAAACTGGAAACTGCGTATAATTTACTCTACCCAAAGTACCAAACCTTTCAGATATTCTCCTTCAGGATGATAGATATTGATTGGATGATCGGCCGGCTGAGATAGCTGGTGTAAAATCCGTACATTGCGTTTACTTTCGGCTGCTGCACTGAACACCGCAAGCCGGAACTGCTCTTTTGAAACCACCTGCGAACACGAAAAAGTAAACAGAATTCCACCCGGTTTAATCTGCTCAAAAGCTTTCGCATTTAAGCGTTTATAACCTTTCAAGGCATTGCGTAAAGCTTCCCTGTGTTTGGCAAAAGCCGGAGGATCAAGAATTATTAAGTCGTATTTCTGGTCGAGTGTATGAAGGTTATTCAGGTACTTAAATGCATCTTCGGCAAAGGATGCGTGTCGCGGATCATTGGGATAGTTGGCTTCAACATTTTTATCCGTCAGGTCAATGGCTTTTGCCGAGCTATCGACAGAGTGAACCAATTTAGCATTGCCCCGCAAGGCATACACAGAGAACCCTCCCGTATAGCAAAACATATTCAGAACCGATTTACCTGCCGAATAACGTTCTAGCAACGAGCGATTCTCGCGTTGATCGACAAAGAAACCGGTTTTCTGACCCCGCAGCCAGTCCACATGAAACTTCAATCCGTTTTCGAGCGCAGTAAGTTGAGCAGTTTCGGCCCCTATCAGATATCCATCTTCAGGTTCAATAGCCGCCTTGAATGGTAAAGTCGTTTCCGATTTATAGTACACATTTTTTACTTCGGGCACATTGGCCACAATAGCTTTTGCCAATACTTCCCGAATCTCGTGCATACCGATAGAATGCGCCTGCATCACAGCAGTTTCGTCATATACGTCAACAATCAATCCGGGCAATGAATCGCCCTCTCCATGCACCAGTCGGTAAGTATTATTATTGCCCGGTGCTACTAAACCCAGCGATTTGCGCATCGCATAAGCCCACTGTATTTTTTTGCTCCAAAAATCGTCTGTTACCGGAACGTTCTCAAATGACACCACCCTCACCGCAATACTGCCAATCTGATAATGACCAATAGCCAGAAAGTTACGATTGCTATCCAGCACTTCTACCAAATCACCTTCTGCCAGCTTTCCCTCGATACGATGTATAGCTCCGGAAAAAACCCAGGGATGAAAACGTTGTAAACTTTCTTCTTTCTTTGGCTTGAGTTGTATGGTAATCATTTTAGTGTTTCGGGGTTTTTTATTGCAAATACGGTATATGGAGTAGAAATCGTATCCTCTTATTGTTGAGCAGCTGCATCATTCTGTTGGTTCAGAATCTGGTTATTGAGCGCTTGTTGTTCGCGGAGTTCGCGCTGTTCGAGGGCATTTTGGAGCAGTATCTTGTCCAACTGTTTCTTGGTCAGTTTTTCTTCAGTCATCAGCTGCAGATAAATCTGCAAACTGGCCCAGGCATCAGTAGCAGCATAACGCTGTTGTTGTTCTGTCAATTCTGCATTTTCCCAATTTGTCAGACGTTGTGATTTAGATATTTTTTTACCGAAGAGAATGGCGTATATTTTCTGCAAGCCGAGTTCAAGTATTCCATAGCTTTGCACTATAGTCTGTATATCAACACAGTTAGCCGGTTTGAAAGCGTGATGCTTATTCAGACCATTTAAATCATCTCTCAGCGAGAGTCCGATTTTCTTTATATTTTCATCGGACAGAAATTCGGCCAAAGCAGCCGGAAAGTCTATTTTATTTAATCTAAAGAGGAAGCAATGATCCAACGTAGAAATCTGAACCAACGAAACCTTGTGGTATGTTCCGCGCGTAAAGGATGGTTTTGTCTCCGTATCAATCCCAACAACGTTATTCTTACGAAGTTCTGCGATGGCCGGCTGTATTTTCGACAAATCATCGACCAGTGTTATCTTTCCTTCAAAAAGAACAACCGGCATTTGATTTACCTCATCTTTAGTTATTTTGGTTCTAAACATAGACATTTAATTACAATAAATTTGTCAACTCCTCGTCGTCATCATGTTGAAAATTCAGGAAAGAATTTCGGTTCAGAGCTTGTTTACCTGTCGAAACATCATCATCGTCCTGGCCAAAACCATCGCTAAACCGAAGTGCATGCAAAGCCCGAAGCGCATTCAGCAGTTTCTGCCCCCAATGCTCGCCAAAAGCTTCGATACACGCCACCAGCGCATCGTTCATAATATCTACGTCCGCCAATTGATAGCTGGCTGCAAAATCTTTTAGTTCTTGGTATATATCTGCCAGGTTTTCAGAGATAAACGCAGCAATAGGCGTATCGCTAATGGCCATATCGGGGTGGAACACTTCCAGGTATGAGTCATCGGCACCGAGCAACTGCTCTATTTGCTCACGAACAAACAAATAATCCTCTTCATTAACAAATTTCTCTGTAGGATCATCAAAAACCGGTGCAGGAGTTTCAAGTAATGAAACATTCAGGTAAAGAAGCGGCAATATCTTAACCGCTTTTTGAATAAAATCCGTTTGTGAAAATTCGGCAGTATGCTCCAGAAACAAACAGGTTTCGGCAGCTACTGTTACAAATTCTATAACGTTTTTGCTGTAAACAACATGATCGGGTAATTGATCTAAATCCATTGAAATAAGATTATTTAATAAACACTTGCAAAAGTAAGAAAAAATATCCACTTTCTGTCACAAAATAACCCTATACAGCCGACAAGTTCAGATAAAAATTCAGAAGTGAGACTGTTGATAATTTTTCTAAAAGCACTATAAAATCAGAACAAAGCACAACGAAAAAATGTTATATTCGTAGCTAATCATGTACAGCATCCAAAATTTATAAAACCTTTTAAAATCAGCCCTATGGAAGACAAACTTGTTACATTAAAAAACTACGAAACTATGGTTGACGCCATGTTCGATCAGGAGTTACTGAGAGAAAATAATATCGAAAGTTCGATATACAATGAAGACACAGTAGAGCTAATGCCTATGTTTGGCGAGATTAATGATGGATTGAAAATCGTTGTTTTACAAAAAGATCTGGAAGAAGCCACCAAAATACTTGAAGATTACAAAAATGCCATTGACGAATGAGCTTATCAGGACTTCAATAATTCAATAATTTTTCGGTTTAATACAGGATGTACCAAATCAGGAGCAATCTCTGATAACGGAATAAGTACAAAATCCCGGTCGGCAATAAGCGGATGCGGGATTTTTAATGCCGGGCTGTCAATAATCAAATTGTCATAAAACAAAATATCAATATCCATCATCCGGTCGAGATATTCGTCGGTTGATTTAGTCTCACGACCCATATTCCGTTCTATCTGCTGCGTTTTCCCCAGCACATCAAAAGGACTTTCATTTGTTTGCATCAACACTACCGCATTTAGAAAATTATTATCCGATGTAAATCCCCACGGTTCGGACATATAAAATACAGATTGACAAAGCACCTCTCCTACCTCGCGCGACAAAGCCGCGATTGCCTCATTGAGGTTGCGCTCCTTATCACCCAAATTTGTACCAAGCCCTAAATATACTAATGCCATACATTGAAGTTTGATGCAAAGATAAAACTTTTAGAAGTAAGAGGCAAGTCCATCTAGGAGCAAGAGGTAAGAAGTAAGAGGTAAGGAATGTGTCGCTGACTAAAAACTTATACCTACAAGCAAAGTTTTGCCTTCTCTACAATCATATCTTTCCCAATACTCACTTCTTGCCTCTTACTTCTTGCTCCTTTAAATTCTGCCAAAACTGCCCTTTTGTCAGCTAAAGACTTCAAACAGTCCGCTTTTATTTCTGTTTTTCTGTCAAAATTTGATTGTCCGAGCATAATTTTTCGTTGGCATATCATTTGTAAACCTAGAAAGCGTATAACAAAAACATATCAGAAACAACTGAAAAAATAAATAATTAAAAACATTATGGGAAAAATTATTGGAATTGACTTAGGA
>Ga0302286_10001588_pt1 | contig 16634 bp, 15 predicted proteins | sample III_Fen_E2_3_FD_198765 | JGI IMG/M metagenome (GOLD analysis project Ga0302286, IMG submission 198765) | Peat permafrost microbial communities from Stordalen Mire near Abisko, Sweden - III_Fen_E2_3 | ecosystem: Environmental > Terrestrial > Soil > Wetlands > Permafrost | place: Sweden: Abisko...
TCGCCACCGAGATTGAGCGCAGAAAGCATAATGTACCTAGCACATTCGTACTCTGCACGTGCTGCTAACTCAGAACGAAATGCCTCTTCGTCTGGCATTCCATCTTGCAACCATTTGAGTACAACGGCACGTTGTTCTGGGGCGGAAAGCACAATTCGCTGGCCTTTAGCGGCTGCACGGAGCATGGTTGGCCCGCCGATGTCCGTTTTTTCACGTACACTCTCGGCAGTAGCATCTGACTTTTTAATCTCTTCTTCAAGTGGGTACATGTCGACGGCAACGAGGTCGATCAGCGGTATACCCAAGCTCTCAAGCTCTGCAAGGTCGGCATCACTATGTAAGTCGGCGAGCAAGCCAGAGTGAACTTCGCGCGAAAGCGTCACAACACGGTGCCCAAGTATAGCACCACCACCAACTAGCTCTGACACGTCAGTAACAGGGACCCCGGCTTTGCGTACAGCTTCGGCGGTGCCACCAGAGGAGTATATATTCCAGCCAAGCTTGTGCAGTCCTGCTGCAAACTCACCAATCCCAGTTTTATCATAGACCGATAATAGTGCATTCTTTTTTTCACTCGGCTTTGATGTTGCCATTCGGATACTCCCCTTTAGATTTTCCGGATACTCTCTTATCTAGGCATGCGTATTGCCTGACCAAATACCACCATTCCTACTCACGTATTGTGCAGGTTTTTCTCGTCTCATGCAAGGCAATGCATGTTGTGAAAGCTACTCGTTAGTGTATCTATCGATGATACCTTGGAGCTTATCCGATTTTGCCTCAGTCCAGTTCGGTGCGGGTGCCACTGCGGCCCAAGAATCCACTATGGTGTTTGCGTAGTTGTGCCCATGGCCATTTGGAACACTTACGCCGTAAAATTGGTCGACCGTAACCTGGAAGAACGTTACAAATGGGATCCACCGAGTACGTATAGATATATCTGGGCCTCGTTGCTCGCGCAACCAGTCGGGCTTATGCAATATGAGGTCGTAATTCCACCACATAACAGGATCGGATGCATGCTGTACGTACAGTACACGCGGCGACTGCCATCCATCGGCATTTGCGCGAAGGTTTTTTATATTTGAAGCGAAGCGAACAGTTTTTCCTTGATCATAAATGGGCAAGATTTGTGGGCTACCGGCATTACGTGCATCTGTGATTGATCTCCACAGTTCAGTCGTACTGGGCGTACCGATAAATAGTGCTCCGTCGACAGACCTACGCACATCTTGCGCACTGCTAAATGCTGATTGCGCTCCAAATGACCCTAAGCTGAGGCCATAGGCTATGAGCTTTGGACGGCTGTCGGACGGAAGCTTGCTCCACTCCGTGTAGACAGCATCGTATAACTCCCTCCCGGCATTTTGGGCATTTTCACTATCGACCAAAAATGAGATCCAACTCGGAAGGTATGAATACTGCTGGCTGACGATTGCGCTGTTGCCGTTATGCATGTATTCGATACTGTCGACGGCTTGTGGCTCGAGCCAACCCGAACCTGTTGCTGTCGCAATGACGAGAACTTCCCTGTTAAACGCGCCCGTCCGCTTTAGTTCCTTGACGGCTAACTGTGCCCTTGCCCGAGCGGTATCAGCACTTTTGACCCCAACATATATCCTAATTGGTTCTAGTGGTTTTACGCCGCTGAAGGCCTCTAATTGCTGCTGGCTTGGTCCGCGAGCAACAAAGTCTCGACCGCGAGAACCAAGACTACTCCACGATGCCAACGAATCCGGGCTGCCCGATCGAAGTGGGTTTTTTGGCTGGGTAATTCCCTTGCTCGTTGCATCATTCGATTTTGCATAAATAGTATTTGAGATGTTGACGAACGATTTGAATAAGAAACCATTGAACCCCCAGACGATGAGCAAAACTGTAAGCAAGATGCCGATGAGATGTCCGATGCGTTTTGGTAACCAGCGCTCAAATAGTACGCTTAGCTTGTGAGATAGTGTACGTATAGCACGGGAGACGCCCAAAATTGCATGAAAGACCAGCCACGATAAGATAAGTATTTGAATGACGTTAAGCGAATGAGCTGATTCTTGCCCAACGAGCTTCCTGACTTCGTTTTGCCATACGTGTCCCAGGATGACGAATGCGAGCATGAGGACCGGAAAAACATAGGTAAATCGCCAGGCGTAGTGTTTGAATCGTGCGCTTAGTTCAGCCTGCGAAAACCATCGTATAGCCATACTCACAAGTATGCCTAACCCATAGCCTATAGCTAATGACACTCCACTAATAACGCCTTGCATAAGCCATGGCCGCGGTAATATGGAGGGTAATAATGACAAGCAAAACAATGTGACTGCTCCAAGTAGTCCGCTGTAATTAAAACTCTTGATGTATCGTTTCATTGAAGCCCGTAGTTTCGCTAGATTGTCGATCATCGCTTCCTCCCCTTTTGCACAAGTATAGCTCTTTTACGATCCGTGATCTATCGCAATATCAAGGCTCGCTGTGGGCGGACATGCATAGTTGGCTGGCGTGTGGGTTGGGCAGATACTTAAGAGCATACGTGTAACGGAGGGCGATATTATGGGACTTTCAGATGCATTTCATAGAGGAGCAGAAAAGCCGAAAGACGTAGCAGTTGCTGCGCCCACTTCGGGCATCACACAGTTAGGCGCAGATTCGTCGATTGCCGAATGGCTTAATCATCCGCTTGGTGGTGTAATATTCCGTAAAATGTTGCAAGATGTTGGTCAAGATGAAGCAGTACTGAGGCCTGTGCGTCGATTAACAATGAAGCGACTTGTCGCGATGAGTCGTGGGCAGTTCACCGAGGAACTTATGAACGACATGATCGTGAAGGCTCATTCTGGACAAATGCCGGAAGCAGCCGAAACCTTACAAACAAGAAACAGCCCCCGAGGCTCGAGCACCGGAAAGAGCGAAGGTGAACTGGTTTTGGAACGTATCATTTTTATGCAACTCAAAAACCCTAGTAATCTTTAATGGGGCTAGACACAATAAGGACAAATCATTTCGCGATGAACTCAATACAGCTCAGTGCTTAAATGTAGTTCTTGCCATCAAATATGTTCACGGAATATTCTATATATAGATTCTTTTTATTGACGGTTTTATTTGCGTGACAACTTCCTCGTTGATCGTTCTAAGCTGTTCCGCAACATCTTCTAACGTAATTCTTGAATTGCCGTCCATGCCAATAAGGGTGACGGTATCGCCAAGGCATACATCTGGGAAATCTGTGATATCGACAATAGAATGGTTCATCATAATATTTCCAATAATAGGCACTGAATGTCCTCTGCATAACACGATATTTTGATGGGTTGGTCGGGAACGAAAACCATCACTATATCCTACCGTGAGGATACCGATACGTGAGTTCCTGGGAGCTTTCCATGCGTCGCCATAGCCGACAGTATCACTCTGCCCTATCGTATGTACTGCATCTATCCGTGTCCTCCAGGAAAGACAAGGAGTGACATCCACGAAGCGCTGAGTGTTCGGTTGTAGTCCGTATGCGGCAAGTCCTAGCCTAACCGTATTCGTCAGACTTTCATCCAACCAAAGCGTACCGGCACTATTACTTGCATGGATGTATTCAAAAGTGTAGCCGGCTACGATAAATGTCTTAAGAACTTCTTTGAAACTTTCAAATTCTAAAGCGGTACGCTCTGGGTTGTCATTCGCTGCGGAATAGTGGGTGTATATGCCCTCGGGTTTTAGACTAGAGCTCTTAAGATTCGTTAAGAGAGCAGCAATATCGCCCTTGCCAAATCCATACCGGTGTAATCCGCTGTCAATTTTTATATGAAACTTACATTTAGCATGAGACTTTTGGATAATTGCTAATGCCTCAAAACTATCAATTGTGGCAATGATGTCGAATTCGTGAAAGAGCTTAGCAGTATCAGCGGAAATACTTCCAGAAAAAAGTAGCGGCAAAGTTATACCCGCGTTCCGTATCCTGATAGCATCTTCGAAGGAGGTTATCCCAAGCATAGATATTCCCGCCTGATAGGCAATCTTGGAAACTTCAACCAATCCGTGCCCGTACGCGTCGGCCTTAACCATAAGAATCGCTTTCTTCTGTGGGTTGTTGCCCTGTTCCATGAGATAGGTGATATTTTTTATGAGAGCTGTGGTATCAATTTCAGCCCAGCTGCTCAACGATTTTGTTGTATTGTTAGGCATTAGATTCCTTGTGAAAATTCTTTATGAGCGTCCCGCTACCATTCTTGATTGCTTTCTCATATAAATATTTTCCAACGGATATATCCAGAACCCCCAGCCCAAAAGGAGAATAAATGATAGGCTGTTTGACATTATTTGCAGCAAAATGTGGGTCCGTGAGGAGCTTGCCTATCTCATTCATTAATGGTCCCTCGCCAGCCCGTTGCTGGTACGAAAGTTCTATGCTCGTTTTTTCTCGATTAACATGATGACCGTCATCGACGACATTATATGATGAAAGTATGGTTTTAGGTTTGATATCCCGCAGTGATATATGAAGAATTAGTGAATCAGGGCTGAAGGTATATGATCCATCGATCCATGGTTCCCCTGCGTTTGTCGCGAGAGATATGAGTTTTGTATTACTAGCTGCATCCGTAAATGATGAGCAAACAATAGGCTTAAAGCCAAAATCTCCCTCACAAATAGCCGAGAACTTTTTGGCTCTGGATAATTCCCGATCGTAAATATAGATTGTGGTGATAGAGGGATTGACCAACATTACATATCGTAATATATGATAATTTATTGGTCCGCAACCAATCAAAGCAATGGATGTATTGTTTACTCGCGAAAGCAATTGCGAAGCCAAGGCAGCACTCGCGGCCGTACGGTGCGCGTTTATGTGTGAGGCTTCCATAAAGCAATATGGTCTTCCGGTTGACGTGTCGTTCAAAATTAGGGAAGCTGACGCTCGATCAATACCCTGCTTGATATTATTCGGGAATGAGGCCACCCATTTTATGCCAGCAATTTCTTGCGTTGAATTTTTGATATATGCAGGAAGCGCGATAATTCGATTCTTGGTGTTATTAGGAAATCGGAGAAAACTTGAGAAAGGTAGCGAGGACTCTCCTTTCGAGTGCTCAATGTAGGCATTTTTTACAATCTCTATTAGCTTTTTCTCTTCGCCCTCAATCTGGGTAAGAACTTCATCTGACGTCAGTACTAAAATGTCACTGGGATTGTTTTTCATCATGTTTAAACCAAGTTTCTTTTTCTCCATGAGGCATTATATATCGAATCAAGATAGCGCTCTCCCCTATCGGGAAGAATAAGTACGACGGTAGAGCCTTTTGGAAGTTTAATGGATACTTTTCTTAAGGCTGATATGATGGCCCCAGAAGACCCGCCACCCAGAATTGCCTCCTTTTCGAGCAATGTATAGCAACCCGTTATTGCATCGCGTTCGTTGATATGAAAGACAGCATCACACATATCCCGCCTGAATAAGCTTGGTCTTATCGCAGCACCATGCCCTGCAATAAGACGCGGCTTTGGATTGCCCCCAAAGATAACACTGCCGACCGCGTCGACCGCAATTATTTTTGTTTGCAATCCTCTTTGCTTTATATATTCAGAGCAACCTCTAATGGTCCCACATGTACCCGTTGCGCATAGGACAAAGTCAATTTTTCCATCGAGTGAAGTATCAATTTCTTTCATCATCGAAAAGTATGCGTTGGGGTTAGCTGGATTGGCGTATTGGTTCGTCCAGTATATGTTTTTTTTGCTTTGGATAATCTGTTTGACAGTACGAAGGCGTGCCTCAAGGAGTGTCTCGTTATTTTGTATGTCTTTTGTATATATTATGACAATCTTTGCTCCCAAGGTTTTTAGCAGTTTAATAGTGTGTCGATTCGTTCTCTCGTCGACGACACATATAAATGATAAATGGTAATATGCACATGCTAATGCAAGGCCGATGCCCATATTTCCTGAACTTGATTCAATGACTGTGTGCCCAATATCAAGATCACCATCAAGCAATGCTTGCCGAACCATATTAAACGCGGCCCTATCTTTCATGCTCCCGCCCACGCTACACATTTCCAGCTTTGCATAAAGCTCTATTTCGGCAACATTTCCAAGTATATTGTTTAGCTTTGCCAGGGGGGTGTTACCTATATAGGAAGGCAGTGAATAAGATGACGTTCTGATCATAGTAGCTATTTCAGCACAAGGTGCTTACCTAGCACAAGCGCATCAATGCCAGTTGTTGAGAATGTTCGGAGTGCATCGAGAGGCGTTGCTACGATTGGCTCGTGGTAGTCATTGAAGGAAGTATTGATCACGCCCGGAAGGCCGGTTAGCTTCTCAAATGCTGATAGTAGTGAATGGAATCGTGGGTTTAGATCTGCCGTCACGGTTTGTGGTCTGGTCGAACCGTCGACATGCACTATACCGCAAAGTGCGGTTTGCCATTCTTCACGAACCGCGAATGAACGCAACATATAAGGAGACGTGTGCGGTTGAATAAAAAGGTCATTCATCCTACTCTCTAGGACGCTAGGACCAAAGGGCCGCCATGGCTCGCGGCGTTTTATAGCGTTAACTCTATCACGCATTTCGTTCGTGCCAGGATGCGCAAGGATACTTCGGTTCCCTAACGCTCTTGGTCCGAATTCAAGCGCGCCTTGGAACCAACCAATAACTTTGCTGCTTGCAATAAGCCCTGCCACTGTTTTGCCAATATCATCATGGCTTGTGTAGCGTATACCAAGCGAGTTAAGTTGCGCTGCCAACTCTTCGTCGCTGTAACTATGTCCCGAATATGGTGTCTCGAAAGGGCTACCTGTCTTAAGATAGGCGAGCGCTGAGCCCATTGCTACTCCATTGTCCTCGCAGCCAGGTTGTAAAAATACATCTTCGAAAATACCACTCTCCTGCAGAACTGAGTTTGTAACACAGTTCATAGCTACTCCCCCTGCGAGACAGAGATACCGTGCACCAGTTTGCATTTTGGCTACTCTGGCAAGTTCAAGCATTTTACTCTCGAGCAGTTTTTGTACAGAGGCAGCCATGTCTTTGTGTACATCTTCAATAGTAGGTACTTCTCGGGTCTTTCTTGTCACAGGGTCATAATCGTATTGCACCGATGCGGCCTGGAACCCTCGTCGCTTCAGCTCCCCGAGAAACTCATCAAAAAAAGCATCCTGTGAGTCTTTTCCGGTCTGTGCGGGTAATATAAGACCCCCTAAGATATCATCAAGCTCTTTGGTGAATCGAGGATTCCCATATGGCGCTAAACCCATAACTTTCCCTGCACCAAACGACCCAAGCCCGCAGAATTTGGAAACAGCACCATACAAGTAACCAAGTGATTGTTCAATACCAATGGAATGTGTCTTGTGCAACCCATTTTCTTTTGATGCACTCCAGATCGTTGTACTCTCGTATTCTCCTTGTCCGTCAACGACAATCACAGCGGCCTCAGCAAAAGGTGAAGTATAAAACACACTTGCGGCATGCGCTTCGTGGTGCACTATTGGAATGGTTGGTATTTCCTTATCGAGACGTTCTAATTGTTCTCTCGGGAGAATCTCGCCAGCACTCAGTGGCTCTGCATCCCAACCCCATGTGATGGCAGATATTTCGTTTATATCAACGCCAGAGTTTCGGAGACAAAAATTAATAGCATTGTGAGGCATTTGATCGAATGCTTTTTTTGAACGCGTGAAACGCTCCTCTTCTACGTTGGCGAGTATGCGCATCCCAGAAGCGGGTGAATTTTCGATAAGGCAGGCACTCGTGTCATGGCTTCTATCGTACACACCATTCAACCCAAGGACTCTTTCCATAACTTGTAATGTACTGCAATATTTTTGCTAAATCAAGAGTTAAATTTCGTTCTATTCTAATTTGATAATTTTTGTATACTATACTTGATGCAGGAGAAAAATGATGAATAAAGATGTAATTGGTTTGAATCGTGAAAAAATTTCAGGAGACAATATCGGTGCTTTCGAAGCAGCGCTCCTTGAATCAGCGCGAAAACAAGATGCATACGACCTGTCAACGATAAATCTAATTGCTCCTGCAAGCCCAACCAAACCAGAGTATTGTGATGACCTTCCGCTTCGTCATAACGCAATCGCCGAAGGCCTTCTCGGTAAGCGACCGTATGCCGGCGCGGAGGCATTCAATGAGATTGAAGATTTAGCGGTGCATGCTGCATGCTCGCTTTTTGGAGCCGAGCACGCTAACGTACAGCCACATTCAGTCAGCCAGGCAAACCAAGCAGTATATGCCGCTCTACTAAAACCTGGTGATCCAATATTAGCCATGAGCTTTGATGTTGGTGGCCATCTTACGCATGGCTTGAAGAAAAACTTTTCGGGCGCATTGTATGACTTTAGTTTTTATGGGGTGGACGATGGGGGCATTATTGACTATGACCAGATGGAGCGCCTTGCAACGGCTAACCATCCTAAAGTGATAGTTTGCGGAGGTTCGTCCTATCCTAGGACAATAGATTTTTCCAGAATTGCTGAGATTGCACACTCCGTAGATGCTCAAGTATTGGCAGACCTATCACATCCAGCCGGGCTTGTGGCTACTGGTCGTTTTGCCGCGCCATTCCCACATTGCGATGTTGTTACGCTGACGCCAGACAAAACAATGTTAGGAGGTCATGGCGGGTTAATCCTTTGCAAGAATGATTTAAAGACGGTAATTGATAGCGCGGTCCACCCAGGGACGCAATCAAGTGTGCCATTGAGGAGAATCTATGGACTGGCAAAGTGTTTGATCGATGCACACAAGCCTGAATTTACCGATTTTATTGACCGGGTATTGGTGAATATGAAAGTGTTTGAGGAAGCACTGATGCCCTACGACGACTCGATGATTACTGGCGGCAGCGACACTCACCTTATGGTCGTTAACACCCATAAAACATTCGGGTTAACTGGCAAGGGCTCAGAAGCAGCTTTAGAAAAAGCCAATATTCTTACGAATCGACAGGTCATACCCAATGAGGAGCAAAAGCCATATATAGCAAGCGGTATTCGTATTGGTACTACGTGGTCGACTGCCCGTGGGTTTGATGAGTCAGAAATGGGTGTAGTCGCGAATTCACTAATCACTGTTCTGGAAAATGCAGATGACGAATCGACAATCAGACGGGTTGGTGCGGAAATGACAGAGTTGTGCAACGTCCGCCGGCCTCGTGACGTATGGAAGGATGTTATTTAGGATACTACTCGAGGGTGAGCATCCTATGGATTATCTTTTTGTACGTCGATTTACAATTGATTCAATTGCTGAGCAGATGGATCGTGCCTCAAAATTTGCCAGTCCGCCCAGTGGTTGGCTCAAGAGAGATTCCCCTCGGTCTCCCAATACATCTCTTACGAGAGCGTATAGTTCTTTTCCTGGAGCATTCCTGTGTTCCCTCGATGCTTGGTAGTTTGAGTTAAAATCAGATTGTGCTGCTTGTAACGCCTGCTTAGTAACCCTTCGTTCTGCTCTTCGTCCGGCCTGCTTATAACCAGCCGACTCCGCTTTGCCATTGGGACGTACTGTAATTTGCTTTAATGCCGAAGAGATTGTGCCCTGGCGAGCATCTGCTTCTACGATCGCACGGAACGCTCTCGTGACCGTATCGTTCCGCCACGACGGCTGGACGTGGTCGAGTCTCTGTAAACGCAAAAGCTGCGCATTTACACGTGGCGGCGGTGAGAATGAGGTTTTCGGGACGGCCATGAGGGTATCGATCCTGAAAAAACCTCTGCCGAACATGGTCATGATACTCCAATCGTCATGACTGGCATTGGGCGCCTGAAGTGCATTTGCAAAGTTATCGCCGACAAGAAGCACTGCTTCTGAAAAGCTTATTTGTGATAGCTTTTTAATCAGTGGTTCTGAGATATGAAATGGGATATTGCCAAAAATCTTATCGCCTGCACGTTCGACTTCGCTTATCTCGACATCAAGAAAGTCACCCCATACTACATTTAAGTTAGCAGCGGGTTCAAGCTTGCTTAGTGGCACCGAACAGCGCTTGTCAATCTCGTATGCCGTGACAATGCCGCCCCTGTCTAGGAGTGCTCTGGTGAGAAGGCCGGTTCCTGCGCCAATCTCAACACACTTATCATTTCTGTTTAGCTCATCGGCTGCAAGCCGGACTACCTCTGGGTCGGTCAGTAGGTGTTGACCCATGGCAGTTTTAGGTATGATTCCATCAACGATTCTTGATTCGCCAGCCATAAATTCGTTTTTGCCTTTCCGCCATCCCATATCGGCGTATCCACATTACCTTATGTAAAATAACAAAGACAATACTAACAGATAATTAAAAAAATATCAACTATATATTATATTGTCATATTTATTATCCTATGGTACGATTTACTCAAAGGAGCGATATCTATGGGCACGAAAAGTTCAAAACAGATACAAGACGCAGTAGTGAGCTTCATGAAAGATATTGGCGAACAAGCAGATCGAAATGGCTTGCTTGAGACACCAGCTCGATTCGAAAAACAGCTTCGTGAATGTACGGCTGGCTACGGACAAAACCCCGATGACTACGTAAAATTATTTGAAAACGAGGGTTTCCACGATCTTATAAATGTTTCAAAAATAAGTTTTAGTAGCTTATGTGAGCATCACATGCTTCCATTCTTTGGCCATATTGATATTGCATATGTCCCTGCTGATAAGATATTGGGACTTTCGAAGTTTGCGAGGATTGTAGACGTTTTCAGCAAACGTCTCCAGGTGCAAGAGCGTCTCACGCAGGAGATTGCGTCATATTTATCCGGTAAACTCCAGCCTGATCTGCTCATGGTACGTATAATCGCTACTCACACCTGCATGAGTTCTCGTGGTGTCTTGAGGCCTGAAAGTATGACCGAGACATTTGCAAAGATTGGGGCCGATACACCGCAAAATGCTCATTATGTCGCACATTTTCAGAGAATGAGGCATCGAAATGATTAATATCTCACGTGCATTTGAGTGGGACATGGGTCATCGAGTGACAAACCATGCATCACTCTGCAAAAACCCACACGGGCATCGCTATCGTATGCTGGTTAGCGTGACGGGCGTGATTGACGAGCGAGAGGGTACTACAACCCAGGGAATGGTAGTCGATTTTGGCACATTAAAGCAGCTGATAGACGAAGCCATCGTTGATATGTATGACCACTCTTTTGTATATTGGAGCAAAGATGATGTTATGCGTCGGTTTGCCGACGAGAACCCAGACTTCAGAATGTATGGATTGTCTTTTGTCCCTACTGCTGAGCGTCTTGTCGAATTTTTTGCCGAAGAAATTAAACGCGTTCTACAAAAGAAATTGCCCGCGTTGCGCCTATCTGGAGTCGAGTTATTTGAAACACCAAAGTCATCAGCGACGTGGAGTGTGGAGGCATAGACTTTAATGACGCATAACCCCGACCTAATACGACTGAGTGGGGACGGTGTATTTGCGACTGTTCAGGGTGAGGGTGTGTCAGCAGGACGCCCTTCTGTATTTGTTCGTACCCAAGACTGCAATCTTCATTGTGGCAGAAATGGCATCGGATGGCTCTGTGACGCGGCATATACCTGGGACAAAACCATGCCAGAGTATTCATCCGGTTTGCGGCTTGTGGACCCAGACAACCTTTCAGCGGAAATTACTGACGAATGGGGAAAAACCTTTGCGGCCGATCCGTTGACTGATGCACTGCAACCCAATCTGGTGTTAACGGGTGGTGAGCCGATGCTGCAGCAGAAAACGCTTGCAGATCTGATACCCCATCTCCCTGGCTGGCATATTGAGATTGAAACGAATGGCACGATCGTGATAGACGAGAGTTTCACGAATGCGCAGATCAACTGTTCGCCCAAACTTCAGAATAGCGGCAACGAACGACGTGCGCGGCTCAGGGAGAAGGCTCTGCGCGCAATCGCTACGATGCCAGATCACTGGTTTAAGTTTGTCGTTAGTAGAGATGAGGATATTGCTGAAATTCGAGATGTTATGGAAATAGCGAATGGCGGCGATTATTCCCGGGTATTGCTTATGGCCGAAGGAATCGACCCAGATCAACTTAGATCGAAGACCGAGAAACTACATCTTATAGCAGCAGAACTTGGATGTCAGGTTACCGAGAGAAATCACATATATTGGTATGGGAATAAAAGGAGAACATAGAATGATAAATGTGACTCAACATAGACAAGAGGCTGCAGTTGGCCTCATCAGCGGTGGACTCGATTCAACAGTTGTTGCTTCCCATATGATGGAAAATTATGCCCAGCAACGATTTTTATTCTGCAATTATGGGCAAAAGACTCTTGAACGCGAGCTGCAAGCCTTCAAAGATATTTGCGATTTTTTGCAACCGACAGATGCACTGGTCGTGGATATGACTTGGCTGCAGGCGGTTGGAAAATCAGCACTCTTCACGACTGATGAAAAACTTACGCTTGCAAATCGTAAAAATGAGTATGTACCATTTAGAAATGCCGCTCTTTTAGCGTCTGCTGTCGCGCTTGCTGAAAGTGTTGAAGCAGACGCAGTCCTTATTGGCAGTACAGGAGGCGACAGGACTTGCCCAGACAACAGCCCTACGTTTATAGCGGCGTATCAGCAAGTTGTGAATGTCGGTACAATGACGGAAAGAAAGATTGTGGTCAATGCCCCATTAATTGCAATGGATAAGAAGCAAGTGATCGAGTATGGTATTTCGATTGGTGCGCCACTTGAGCTTAGCTGGTCTTGTCACAACAATCTTGGCAGTATTGCCTGTGGTGTATGCAGTAACTGCGAATCGCGATATTTAGCTTTTAGGGAAATTGGCCAGAATGATCCACTGGAGTATGAACTTGTGCCACCTCAGCCCGGATCAAATAGTCTAGGTATTCATGAAATTTAATAATAGAGATATCTATGACATCCGCATATGAGACCGGTATCAATCCTTACCAGGAAAAGCCACAGTCACTGCCTCCATGTACAATAGGGATTAAATGCGCTGATGATCCTGGCATCGCGGAATGTTTAGATAGTATTGACGACGACGTTTCGGTACACGTTGTTATCACGCCGAGCAATCGGATTGAGCGGCTTCTAAAAAGTCGTGGGATTGATTATTCTAAGACGGCGTACGGTAATATCGCACGAAGTGCACAGCTCTCAATTGAAGAGGCTCCTGATAATAATGTTATTGTTATGGATTCTGACGCCCGGTTTACGCCTGGATCAATAAGGAAGCTGCGCCAAGCGTTAGTCACGAATATTGTCGCTAAGCCGTCGATTAGATTTGAAACTGACGGATACTTGTCTGAAGTAATTTCCAGAGGTCGGTATGCATTCAACAATCGTTCTGACTTCGCAACTTGCCCCGGACTTGCTGTGCGTAGGGCAGAACTAACCGAAGCATGTGGTCAAATTTTTAATCCCCTTATTCGCTGGACAGAAGATGCTGACTTGAATTTCCGGATGAAGAAATATGGAATTGAGCTGGCATTTGTACCCGATGCAGAGATTGTGCACGGTCCGGTTAATCTGTCGCACGAACTGCGAGCGGCATTCAAATATGGAATTGGAAAACGCCTAAGTGTTGAGCACACTCCCGGGAGAGAAACGCCAGAGGAGTTTCCGGAGTGCGTTATCAATGCTTTCACTTCCCCGCTTCGGATAAGGGAGAACCTAAAGTCCTCAGGTTTCGCTGGGTTGCTGCTTGATACCGTTTGGCAAGGTATCTATCTTGCGGGATATCATGCCCAAAAGTCGCTTGGAAGATGGACGATTACTGAGTAGGATATGTCCTTAAGCTTCAGCAGAGTCCTTTTAGGAGCTTAATGATGCTCGCGTCATCTTTTGACCTTTGCTCGATCCTGTAACCATCCTTGATACTGAATTCGTATGCTTTTCTGAACGTTGATGGGGTTAAGGTACGTACGTTCGTGTTCTGAATACGAATGGGGAGTATTTCGTTTAAGGATTTGACTATTTTGTCTCTCAGCAGAATTGATTCTTTTGCGAATGCAACGCTAGGCTGTTTGGGATGAGTAAACTCATGCTCATGTTCATTGATGAGCGCGTATCCCAGTTTCATCATAATATCCTGAAGCTTTGACCAGTTTTTCTCGAGCCAAGAATCCGGTACAAGAAAATCAATATCACCAAAGCTCGGCTTAAATGCCCCCAGGTAATACGAGACGCCCGTTGATCCGTAAAGAATGGGGTCTACACCCAACTGCTGCAGGCCCTGAATGACCTCGACTGCTTTTTTGAAATGAGGTGTCAATCGTATATGTTGGCGGCTTGCTTCGAGATTGCTCGCGAGAAAAGAAACACTCTTGTCAATAATCATTGTAGCCTGGTCATATGTCCAACTACTGTGTGGGTAGCTGGGGAACATTTCAACTACATGATTGCTCTGAGCATGCTTTGTGATTGACTGGTGGTTTTCCTCCGACACGTATTCATCATCGCCGCACTGAACTATATACGCGGGGGGCTGTAAAGCCGACAGAGCCTCGGGTATTTTTGCGGCATGTGCTTCCTCCCAAAAACGCTCACTGACTCGCTCACCACATTCTTCGTGAAAGCCTAAATCGCTACTTTCAAATGTGTCGATACTTGGATCCGGGACCCAGGAAACTACAGCAGCTATATTGGGAAGTTTTGAGCCGGCGGCGATGACGGTGGCACCTCCCATACTCTGCCCGAACAATGCCACTCCATACCCCTTATTAAGATATACCTCACAAATTGCAACGGTGGTATCAACCCAATCGTTGAAGCTGGAGTTCATAAAATCACCTTCTGAATTGCCACTACCGTATTGATCAAATCGTACTGATGCTATACCCCGCTTAGCAAGCTGCAACGCGGCTCTTATGAAAAAACGGTTTGGCCCTATTGAGCTACTACGAAATCCGTGGCAAAATATTACGATTAATTTTTTTTCTGGTGCAACTTGAGTTTCATAAAAAGCAAGCCTATGCTTATTTATAAGTTTCATATTTAGCTTGTGGGCTACTATTTCTTGCATGATTCCTACTTTACACTAATTATTGCTTACCAGCGATATTTCGCGGGATTAGCCGATTCATTTCTTAGTATTGCATTACTTGGTTAAAACTGTCTTGCGTATTTATTAACGGGGCGTATCTTGCTGATGCTTACGCTGCAGATAATGTGATTGTATTTACCCTTACATCACGATCCCATGTAATTGATCGGTAGACAGATGCTCCGGCCAGCAGAAATCCTCGATTTGAGCGATAGAATAAGGGATGTCTGCATATAAGCATACATCTGGGTCCTTGCTTAGGAGTGTTTTTCCGATTTCACTTAGCATCATGGCCGGCATGGTTCAACTAGTTATTTGGGCAGAGCATTTTAGAATGATAAATAAAAGAGTGCCAGGACCGAAACAGCCATGACAACGAACGCGAGTCGTACGAAGATGTTAGATACGATGCCGTTTTTGTATTGTCCCATTATCGATTTGTTGTTGCCGACTTTTGCGATCATAAAGAGTAAAGGTACAGATGCAATGCCGTTAAATACGGCAGTAAATACGAGTGCTTTGATGGGGTCAATACCGAGGAAATTGATCGCAAGCCCGACCAGTGTCGCAACGATGATTACCATATAGAAGCCAAATGCTCGCTTGAATTTTCTGTATAACCCTTCCCTCCAGCCAAACGTCTCACTGATTGCATATGAAGATGAACCGGCTAGTACCGGAACGGCCAGGAGCCCGAGCCCGATGATGCCAACGGAGAATATCAGCTTGGCGATGAGGCCAGCATTCGGGAAGCCCCTTACAAGCGGCTCGAGGGCACGAGCAGCATCGGCAGCACTGGTGATCTCTGTTATGCCGTTTTTAAACAGTACCGACGCACAAGCAACAACGATGAACCACGCGGTCAAAGATGCCAGAGTCATTCCGACGAAGTTATCCGTGCGGACACCACGGAGGAACTTCTTACTAATTTTTGGGTTTTTGCCTGTTTCGGACAACCGTTTGGTGGCGATTTCTTCCTCTATGGTTTCGGATGTATCCCAAAAGAACAGATAAGGCGATATAGTTGTACCGAGCATGCCCACAAAGATGTAAATGGTTTGTGCATTTAATTGTGGGTGCAAGGTAAATGTTGCACGCATGACTTCACCCCAGTTCTGGCCTACTAACAATGCAGTGATTGGGTATGCGAGCAGTGTAATGGCCAACCATTTGAGGATTTTTGCATAGGTTTTGTATTTTACAAACACGACCAACAGGATAATGACGATTGCATAGAAGACGGCAAGAACTGTGAATGGTACGGCTACGAATAGTCGTGTGGTCGCGGCCATGGCACCGAGATCAGCTCCAATATTGAGCGTATTGGCTATGACAACCAAGAAAACCGACATGTAGAGAAGTTTTTTACTGTAGTTCTCTTTGATAACAGCAGCAAGGCCCTTGCCGGTGATAGCACCGATACGTGAGCATGACTCTTGTACGGCAAGGAGCAACGGATACATGAGTGTGAACGGCCATAAAAGCCCAAGCCCGAATCCAGCCCCGGCCTGTGAATAGGTGGCGATACCTGATGGATCATCATCGGCAGCACCTGTCACAAGACCCGGTCCGAGTACCCGCAAGAAGCGACTAAACCGCTTGCGGCTCATGATACTCTTG
>Ga0302286_10001589_pt1 | contig 16634 bp, 20 predicted proteins | sample III_Fen_E2_3_FD_198765 | JGI IMG/M metagenome (GOLD analysis project Ga0302286, IMG submission 198765) | Peat permafrost microbial communities from Stordalen Mire near Abisko, Sweden - III_Fen_E2_3 | ecosystem: Environmental > Terrestrial > Soil > Wetlands > Permafrost | place: Sweden: Abisko...
TCCATTGTATTTTATTTTAAACCCGCCAATATTATATTACCTGCATTTGGTTTTATTCTAACTGTTTTGCTGTCCTTTATAATGTTAAGAGTTGAGAATTTAATTTCAAGAGGGACGAAAACTCTTCTTACACAACAAAAATAAAATATATGCATAATAATATTAATAAGGAAACATCAATATTTACAATTATAACAGTCGTATTCAATGGTAAAAACGAAATAGAAAGAACTATTCAAAGCGTTCTTAACCAAAGTTATTCCCAAATAGAATATATAATTATTGATGGTGGAAGTACCGATGGAACTATTGAAATTATTAATCATTATTCTAGTAAAATTAAAGAATTAGTTTCCGAGACGGACGATGGAATTTTTGATGCCATGAACAAGGGACTTTTATTGGCAAGCGGTGATTATGTAAATTTCATGAATGCTGGAGACATATTTGTGTCAAATGATATCATCACTAATATCTGCAAAAGTGATCTTACTAATATTGATTTCATTTATGGAGATACAATTAGAATTACTAAATATGGCAGAAAAGAATATAAATCCAATCCATTTTGGCTGCGAAAAGGAATTCATGAAATGGGAATATGTCACCAAAGCATTTTTATTAGAACACAATTAGCAAAGAAATATATGTTCGATAAAAGTTTAAAGTTATCAGCTGATTATAAGATGATTTTCAATATATTCTCAACAGAAAAGGTTTTAGCATTGAATGTCGAATTTCCGATATCAATATTTGACGGAATTGAAGGTACTAGTTCAATTAATTATCGACGAACTTATAATGAAATATTAACTTTTATAAACCCTTATACTAAAATTCAGAAACTATTTTTTTTGTATAAATCTTATACCCTCTATTATTTTTATCAAATTTACAAACATCTTAAGAATTCTATTGCAAAATGAAAATCGCTTACATAATACCTTCTTTAATAAATCAAGGACCTATAATTGTGGTTCATTCCCTAGTTAAATATTTAAAAGATAAGGTTGAGCAAATAGATGTTTACTACTTCGATGATAAAATAGGAATGCAATTTGATTGTTCTGTCCATCAAATAAATGAAAAACAAACCTTCGATTTTGATTCGTATGACATAATACATTCTCATTGTTTAAGACCAGATCGCTACGTTGTACGTTGGAAACATCTTATTCAAAAGACCAAAATTATAACAACGCTTCATCAGGATACATTCGTGACCTTTTCTTTTCAATACAATAAACTTTTTGCATCATTAGCAACAAGTTATTGGATTCGATATCAAAAAAAGTTTGATGGCATAATTGCTATTTCAAATCAATTAAGAGATAAATATAAATCAAGGGTTGGTGATAAAATCACAACAATTTATAATGGATGCAATGTACAATTTGATAATTCGAAACTTAACAATTCAATTGTAGAACAAATACAATTACTAAAATGCAATCACTTTAAAATCATAGGCACTTATGCATATATAACTAAAAGGAAGGGGTTAATTCAAATTCTTAATGCATTGCTAGTATTACCAGACTTTGCTTTTGTTATTATTGGTGAAGGACCAGAATTAAAAATCTTGAAAGAAAAAGTAATACAAATGAAACTTACTGCTAGAGTAATATTTTTTAATTATCAAAACGAACCATATAACTATCTACAATTTTTTGATGTATTTGTTATACCTTCTTATTCTGAAGGTTTTGGATTATCAATGGTCGAAGCTGCATTAGCTAAGAAATCAATTGTTTGTTCTGATATTGCTTCATTTCATGAAATATTTGATGATGAAGATGTTTTATTCTTCAAATTAGATGATACAGTTTCATTATCAAAAAGCATCTTCATCGCGCATAATATGAGATTAACTAAAGGTGAAAATGCATATAAAGTGGCTAATAACAGATTCATTGCTTCAACAATGGGCAGAAACCATCTTGAATACTACAACAAGATGATAATAAATAATTACTAGGCATTAACAAATAAATTCATGTGTGACAATTTAGATATATCAATATTAATACCGTGTTTCAATGAGCAAATTCATATTGCTAGATGTATAGAAAGTGCTTTGACCTTAACCTCACAGGTCTATTTAATAGATTCGTATTCTACAGATGGGACTCTTGAAATTGCGAGTAAGTATAATATTAAAGTTTTTCAGTATAAATGGGAACAAAATACTGTTTGGGCAGATAAAATAAATTGGGCATTAGAAAACATCCCATTTTTAACCACCTGGATTATGCGGCTAGATTCAGATGAATACTTGGTAGATAATGTACGTCCGATTTTGGAAAAAGAATTGGCATCTACGCTAGATGAAATCAATGGAATGTTTATTAATAGAAGACAGTTTTTTTTACGAAAATGGATGAAACATGGGAATAATACCTATTCTGAAATTAGAATTTTTAGAAGACATAAAGTATTCTATGATATACGTTTATTAGATGAGTACATTTCCTTACCATCAGAACAAACAATAAAACTTAACTGTGATATTATTGATGATAACCTCAATGACTTATCCACATTCATTAATAAACACAATAAATATTCAACATTTGAAGCAATAGAAATTATAAAAAAAGAGATAAACACAAACAAGGACACACGCAAATCAAGATATTATAGTTCTCCAAAATATTGGAGGGCAATAATTCTATTTCTTTCAAAATATATTTTTCATTTAGGTTTTCTTGATGGGAAAGAAGGTTTTTTATATTGTTTTTTCCAATGTCTTTGGTATAGAACACTGTGCGATGCTAGAGTTGATGAAATATTGATGAATTGCTCCAATGAAAAAAGTAAAATTATTCAATATTTAAGTGATAAGCATAATATACAGTTACAGTAAATAATAAGGACTATCTATTGTCTTATTCCATAGGAAGACTCACCAACATCTGGGTCTTCGGTTCGGTTCCTGAGATGAGTGAATCTAAAACATGATATTTTTTATTCTGATTACTTATTTCACAACATGAAAATTTGATTAATAGAAAACTAAAATAGATATTAATTATCATTATATTATAATACATATAACATAATGAGGATAATGATTATAATGAGATATATGAAAAGAAAAATACTTATTACTGGTGGGTCTGGTTTTATTGGAGCAAATATACTTAATTTCTATTCTCAGAAGGGAGATAACGTAATAAGCATCGACATAAAAAAGCAAAAAAAAAAATCACATATTGATTATTGGCAAAATGCTGATATTAGAAATCAGAATGCTTTAAAAAATGTAATTAAAGACTTCAATCCCGAATTTGTAATTCACTTAGCCGCACGTACCGATCTAAATGGCAAGAATATAATAGACTATGATTCAAATATAATTGGAACAAAAAATCTAATTGAAATATTAAATCAAACACCCTCTGTCAAAAGAGTGATCTTCACCTCATCTATGCTGGTTTGCAAACCGGGTTATATTCCCAAACACCCAACAGATTATGCCCCTTCCACCATATACGGAGAAAGCAAAGTCTTAATGGAAAAAATCATTCGTGAATCATCTCATAATTATGAATGGGTAATTGTGAGACCCACTTCAATTTGGGGTCCTGGCTTCGGCGAACCATACCGCAATTTTTTCGATATGGTTATAAACAAAAGGTATTTCCATATCGGCAAAAAGTCTTGCACAAAAACTTACGGCTATGTTGAAAATCTCATTTACCAGATTGATTCTATTTTAAACGCTCCTGTTGATAATATTCAAGGAAATGTATTTTATTTAGGTGATTACGAACCTACCAATATTCATTCCTGGGCAAATGAAATAGCAAATGAAATAGGAATTAGGATTAAAACAATTCAATATTCAATTATAAAATTATCTGCACTGGGTGGGGATTTATTGAAATTATTTGGAGTGAAATTTCCAATGACTTCATTTCGATTAAAAAATATGACCACGAACAATATTGTGGATTTATCCAATACCAAAGAGATTGCACCCAACTTACCGATCTCAAGGATTGAAGGTATTAGAAAAACCTTGAGTTGGTTAAAGGAAAACAAATGAAACGAGCCATGAGAAAGTCTTTTCGCATAGAAGATAATTATCGGCAAGTTCCATCTCGCAAATAAAAAACAAATTAGAACAGATGAAAATTTCCATCATCACGGCTACCTACAATAGTCTCCAACATCTTCCCGATGTTATCGAAAGCATCCAACAGCAAACTTATTCAAATATCGAATACATTGTAATTGATGGCGGGTCAACCGATGGTACCGTTGAATTTTTAAAACAATGCAATCTTGTCAGCCAGATCATTTCAGAACCAGACAAAGGAATTTATGATGCCCTTAACAAAGGCATCCAGATGGCAACCGGTGATATCATCGGGTTTTTACATTCAGATGATATGCTGGCTTTGCCCCAAACGTTGGAAAATATTGCCAAAACATTCTTAACAGTTTCGCTTGCTACTGGAAAAAAGTCTGATGTGGTACACGGAGATTTGGTGTTTGTCGATCGACACAATACGAACAAAATTGTACGTTATTGGAAAAGCCAACCATATAAACATGGCTTGCTCCATAGAGGTTGGATGCCACCCCACCCTACCGTTTTTATGTGCCGGGAAGTTTATAAAAAACATGGATTGTTCAATATCAAATTAAAATGTGCCGCCGATTACGATTATATATTGCGAACATTCCGAGACCCAATGCTGACGATTGTCTATCTGCCCGAAGTAATTACAAAAATGAGAATAGGTGGTATAAGCACTAGAGGATTAACAAACCTAATCAATAAAAAGAAAGAAGATTATTGGGTGCTAAAACATAACCAAGTACCTTTCCCATTATGGGTTCTGTTCTTAAAAAATCTAACAAAGATCCCCCAATTAATCTTTAAAAAGTATTAATTAAATCATTTACAAATAGTACCAATTCACGCGAATAAAAAAATTGTGAAATCCGTAGACAAAATAACTACCTATGAAAAAAGCCCTAATCACCGGCCACGACGGCGCCTATCTCGCCGAATTTTTATTAAAAAAGGATATCAGGTGCATGGCATCAAACGCCGTGCATCGTTGTTTCCGCCAAAGGCGGACAGGTAACACAGACCAGATTGACCATTTGTACCAAAATCCACATGGAGAAAATCGATAAAAACAAATCTATAAATAACAAGGAATAATCCAGCGATTACTCGAAAAAACAATTAGTGCTAATTTGCTAAATTCGTGGACAAAAACAACTACTTATGAAAAAAGCCCTCATTACCGGTATCACAGGACAAGACGGTGCCTATCTCGCTGAATTTTTATTAAAAAAAGGATATCATGTGCATGGTATTAAACGCCGTGCATCGTTGTTTAATACCGACCGGATTGATCATTTGTACCAAGACCCACATGTAGAAAACCGGAATTTAATTCTTCATTACGGAGACCTAACCGACAGTATGAACCTTACCCGGATTATTCAGGAAGTACAACCGGATGAGATTTACAACTTAGCAGCCATGAGCCATGTTGCCGTGAGTTTTGAGACTCCGGAATACACAGCAAATGCAGATGGATTAGGAACATTACGAATATTAGAAGCAGTACGATTACTCGGATTATCACAAATCACACGGATATACCAGGCTTCTACATCAGAGTTGTATGGATTGGTACAGGAAGTACCACAAAAAGAAACAACACCTTTTTACCCACGTTCTCCTTATGCTGTTGCCAAAATGTATGCCTATTGGATTACGGTAAATTACCGGGAAGCATATCAGATGCATGCCAGTAATGGAATTTTATTTAACCATGAAAGTCCGATTCGTGGAGAGACCTTTGTAACCCGTAAAATTACACGTGCCATTAGTCGCATTGCTTTAGGAATGCAGGATCAGTTATTCTTAGGAAATCTTTCATCAAAACGTGACTGGGGACATGCCAAAGACTACATAAAAGCCATGTACCTTATCCTTCAGCAAAACCAACCGGATGATTATGTGATTGCGACCGGAGTTACGACTACAATTCGCGACTTTATTACCAAAGCCTGTAACGAAATAGGATTGGAAATTAGCTTTAGAGGTGAAGGTGCAGATGAAAAAGGATATTTAGTTGGTATTGATGAAATAGTATTCTGCGAGAAAGTTGGGGAACAGTATTTAGAAAGTCAAAAGTCAAAAGTCAAAAGTCAAAAGTCAATCATAGCTGTAGATCCGCAGTATTTCCGACCAACGGAAGTAGATTTACTAATTGGTGACCCAACTAAAGCAAAGACCAAACTGGGTTGGGAACCTCAATACGATTTACAGGGATTGATCACCGACATGATGCAATCGGACATTAAGCTGATGAAAAAAGATGCATGGCTAAAAGAAGGAGGATACCGTACGATGAACTATTTCGAATAATACACGGATTTCACGGATTTCACAGAACAGAAATTTCACAGATTTTAGCGGATTACGCTGAGTGGTAGTGTAGCTGGCACAGTTAAACCCAGTCACATTAATAGTCGCAGAGTGACGATAGTATGGTAGTAGAATAGCCATACTACAAGATCCGAGTCGCAGAGCGACGACAGATTAACTATCCATTATTCTATTTGTAGTTTTTGAATCCGTACCAATACTTCGAGTGAGACACAGATTGCGAGGATTTCTCAGATAAAAGACACGAATAATCTATTATATCTAATAAAAAGAATCATTGGTAACTGTCCCAAAATTGAATAATGATATCTCGCTACTCCGTAGCTTCTTGTATTCTGGCATAACGATCCGACTACAAATATATCGCTGCTCCGCAGCTATTCTAAAAAGCGACAGCGTCCCTGCCAGCAACAGGCTGGGCGGCATATTTGTAGCAAATATTGTTGAGAAAAATCAAGCTCCAGCGGAGCGAAATATTAACGTAAGTATTACCAATATTAGGTTATCAGGCAGAATAAGAATATTTTGTCAATCACTAACCAAAAAGAATTCAAACATTCCGTGTAATCCGTAATCCGTATTAATCCGTGTAGTCAGAAAAAATCCGTGTAGTCAGAAAAAAAAAATGAAAAAAGAAAATAAAATATATATCGCAGGGCATAACGGGCTTGTTGGTTCTGCAATACTAAAGAATCTTCAGGAGAAAGGTTATACCAACTTTGTACTTCGGTCACATCAGGAACTTGACCTGACTAATCAGCAGGCAGTACTCGATTTCTTTGCACAGGAACAACCCGAATATGTTTTTCTGGCAGCTGCCAAAGTAGGTGGAATCATGGCCAACAGCATTTATCGCGGACAATTTATCTACGAAAATCTGATGATCCAGAACAATATCATTCATGCCTCCTACCTCAACAAGGTAAAAAAACTATTGTTTCTGGGATCAACCTGTATCTATCCAAGAGACGCTCCACAACCTATGCCTGAAGATTGTTTGTTAACTTCACCACTCGAATACACCAACGAACCTTATGCTTTGGCAAAAATAGCCGGCATTAAAATCTGTGAAAGCTATAATCTGCAATATGGTACGAATTACATTTCGGTAATGCCAACCAATTTGTATGGGCCTAATGACAACTTCGATCTGGAAAAATCGCATGTACTCCCTGCCCTACTCCGAAAAATCTATTTAGGAAAATGTCTGGAAGAGAACAACTGGGATACCATTCAGAAAGATCTGGATAAAAACCCGATCGAAGGAGTTTCAGGAGAAAGTTCCAAAGAAGAAATTGTCACAATCCTCTTGAAATATGGCATCCGCGTAAATCCGTCTCAATCCGTGAAATCCGCGTCTGTAGAGATTTGGGGAACCGGCACTCCTCTGCGCGAATTTCTTTGGAGCGAAGAAATGGCTGATGCCTGTGTTTATCTAATGGAGAACACCGACTTTCAGGATGTCATCGCGAACAATCCGTGTAATCCGCTTCAATCCGTGAAATCCGTGTCTCACGAAGTGCGAAACACACATATCAACATCGGTACCGGCAAAGAGATTTCAATTAAAGACCTTGCCAACCAGATTAAAGAAACAATCGGGTTTAAAGGGAAACTGATATTCAACAGTTCCAAGCCAGATGGAACCATGCGCAAACTTACCGATGTAAGCAAACTTCACGCACTAGGCTGGCATCACCAAATTGAGATTGAAGAAGGCGTTGAAAAATTGTATCGGTGGTATCTGAGTCGGTTGTAGATTTCACAGATTAAAAAGGATTACACGAATGAGTTTACTGTTTGAAGAAGAGACACACAAAATAATTGGGGCATGCATGCAAGTGCATAAAAAACTAGGTAATGGGTTCATGGAATCAGTTTATCAGGAAGCTCTTGAAATAGAGTTAAACACCCATAACATTCCCTTTTCAAGACAAGTCCGACTGCACGTCCTGTTTAACGGGAAACCGTTGGATAAATTCTTTATGGCTGATTTTGTTTGTTATGAGTCAATTATACTTGAAATCAAAGCTACCAGTTTTATTCATTCGGATAATTCAAAACAAGTAATTAATTATCTTAAAGCAACAAATTTTAAGGTAGGCCTACTAATTAACTTCGGTCAGCCAAGCCTCACATGGAAACGTTTTATTAACACCCCCTATCAGAGTAATCCCCAATCTGTGTAATCCGTTAAAATCAGTGTAATCTATTATGAAAAAAAAAGTATTTGTATCAGGCTGTTACGACATGCTTCATTCCGGACATGTAGCCTTCTTTCAGGAAGCTGCTTCTCTCGGAGACTTGTATGTCGGACTTGGCTCTGATGAAACCGTATATAAACTAAAAGGTAGAAAAACCATTAATACCAATGCAGAACGATTATTCATGGTTCAATCGATACGTTTTATAAAAGATGCATGGATCAATTCAGGCTCAGGATTGCTGGACTTTGAGAAAGAACTCAGGAAACTAAAACCTGATATCTTTTTCGTTAATGAAGATGGATTTACGCCCGACAAACAAACTCTTTGTAAAGAATTAGGCATTGAATTACAGATTAGCAAACGAATTCCACATCGGGGACTTCCGGTACGATCGACCACTGCCTTGCGCAAAGAATGCCGTATTCCTTTTCGTTTAGACCTTGCCGGTGGCTGGCTAGATCAACCCTTTGTTTCCAAATATCATCCAGGATCAGTGATTACCATCTCAATAGAACCCGATTATGATTTCAATGATCGAAGCGGAATGTCGAGCAGTACCCGAAAAAAAGCCATTCAACTGTGGCAAACAGATATACCGGAAGGAGATAATGAGCTTCTGGCAAAAACACTATTCAGCTTTGAAAATCCTCCGGGAACCAAATATATCTCTGGCTCACAGGATTCCATTGGGATCGTTATGTCAGGAGTAAATAAACTGGATTATGAAAGCAATCAATACTGGCCCACTACAATTTCAAATATAAAAGATCTAGAAACACTGGAATTTATAGAACAGCATTTGTGGTTTATAACTCTTGGTCCACGCGTATGCGAATACGATGTTTTGGCTGACACCAACATTACAGAAGATCATGCCCGAACTTTAGCAAAAGCAGCCGATGAATGCTGGAAAGCTATACAAGACAAAAATTTACCGGCATTTGGCAAGCATTTCAAACAAAGCTTTGAGGCTCAGATAGCAATGTTTCCGAATATGGTTACCGAATCAATTTTGGAACAAATAGAAGAATACAAAGAACAAGCTCTTGGCTGGAAATTAAGTGGAGCTGGTGGCGGAGGATATTTAGTTTTTGTATCCAAGAAGCCAATCTCCAATGCTATTCAGATACGAATTAGAAGATAACTTCCCGACCTGTCAGCGTGCATAGCTCCTGACAGCGTCCCGAATAATAGGAATTACGAATTAAGAATTACGAATCACGAGTCTTGAATCAAAAATCTTGAATTGCGAATCGCAACACGGATCACGCACCTCGCAACACGGAACCTTTGAACAAATTTTCTAACTTTCTTGTACCTTTGATGAAAAATAAAAAAATGCAAAACATAGTAATTACACCTAAGAGCAAACAATCAGGAGTCTTTCTTAAAAAACTCTTATCAAAACTTAAAGATGTAAAAAGTATTGAAGTCTTTGAAGAAACAGAAGAAATGCCTTTTGTTGTATTATCTGAAAGTACGCTAGAAAAAGAATGGAACAGCGAAGAAGATAATGTTTGGGATAACTGGGCAAAAGAAAAACTAAAAATTTCGCAGTAATGAATTTTACAAAAGGCGATATTGTCATCATTCCAGTTCCTTTTACCGACAATAAAGGATATAAACTTCGTCCGGCAGTTATTATTTCGAACGACACAGTTCATCAAACAGGCAATGTAATGATTGTTCAAATCACCTCCAGGTTAAGACAAGACAAACTGAATATTACGATCACAAACGATGATGTTACCGAGGACTTACCTGTAAAAAGCTATATTCGTGTACATAAAATATTTATCCTTGAACAAAAACTAATCAAAGGCAAAGTATCGAGCCTAAAAACATCAAAAGATCAGGAATTAACACAAAAGATCAACAGAATCATCGAGAATGTTTGATACGATCCTCTCTGTATCACCGTGCCGCTGTGTTGAATTAATAATCACAAGAGCATCTGCCGTCGCTATGCGACTATCGTTTTCTGAGCGTATCTCCGCTACTATACTGTCGTCGTTACACGCTGGAATGTTTGAATAAAAAAGCATAGAGACCAGATATCCTACATTCGCTAAAGCGGAACGACAAAGGATAAGCGGCACAGTTCCGATGATAAAACGTTTAGAGCCATCAACATTGAGAAACTTTTTTTTAGCTTTGTGAAAAATAAGAATATGGAAACAATTATTTTAAGTGGCAAATCAAAAGTAAATTCAAGATTACTCCTCAAGCTGGCAAAACAACTTAACTTTTCAGCAAAAAAAATATCTTCTGAAGAATTAGAAGACCTTGGAATAGGTATTTCCATTCAGGAAGGGCTAAGGTCAGGAATGTTGGATGAAAAAGAAAAACAGGAATTTCTGAGTCGCTTAAAGATTGAATAAGTCATGCAAATCGAACTTACCAGGAAGTTCAGGAAGCAGGTCGAAAGCTTGAACAATCGGACAATTAAAATAAAGGTACTTGCGATTATTAATGCTGTCGTCATTGCTGAAAAGATGGTTGACTTTCCCAATTTAAAGAAGTTGACTGGATATAAAAACCAGTATCGCGTACGATTGGGCAGCTATCGAATTGGTATTTCCATTAATGATCAAACGGTCATTTTCGCTGCGTTTGACCACAGATCAAACATTTACACGTATTTCCCATAATCAAGTCAAGCATTCACTACATAATCGACGATTTATAGCATTTGTAGTTTATAACACTCGGTTCCCGCGTATGTTACCGAATCAATTTTGGAACAAATTGAAGAATACAAGGAACAAGCTCTGGGCTGGAAATTAAGTGGAGCCGGTGGCGGAGGATATTTGGTTTTTGTATCCGGGAAGCAAATCTCCAATGCTATTCAGATACGAATTAGAAGATAACTTCCCGACCTGTCAGCGTGCGTAGCTCCTGACAGCGTCATGGAATAATATGAATTACGAATTACAACCCGAAACCTTTAACTTTTGCCTTTTGTCTTGAGACTTGACACCTGTAGCTTGATACAAATTTCGCCGTGTCGTTGTGCCGCCGTGTTGAAATCTCACCAACGCGGCGCGGCCTGAGCGCGAAGCAGTCGAAGGCCAATCTCCGTGCCAAAACTTTTTTACCTTTGTAGTTATCATGCGACTATCTGAAAATTATAGAAATATCATCAAACAAACAGCACACGAAATCTGGGGAAATCAGGTTTCGATCATTCTGTTTGGCTCGCGGGTTGATGACACAAAAAAAGGAGGAGACATTGATTTGCTGATTCAGATTAACAACGATGAGGAGGCAAAAGAAATCGTTCGTAAAAAGATTAAATTCTTATCCCGGCTTGACATTTTATTGGGAGAACAAAAAATTGATCTGATTGTCGCAACAAAAGAAAATCGACAACAAAATATTGTACAAACGGCACTGCAAAAGGGAATCGAACTATGAATAATTCAGAAACAGAAGATAAACTGCGTGAGGTTTTTGAAATTTGCTCACTTCATTTGAAACGCATGCATTTTTCGTACGATAAGGTTATCATCTTTCTTCCATTGAATCGTGATAATTATTACGAAATGGATGAGGTTACCATCAGTTTTCTGGATCAATATATTTTTCGGTTTTCAAAGCTTCAGGATATGATGGGTGCGAGGTTATTTCCTACGCTAATGGATTATCTGGCTGAACCGATGAACGACCGACCAGTTATCGATCTGTTGAATAGACTGGAACGCCTGGGTATTCTCGACTCTGCCATGAATTGGATTGAGCTCCGCCGCATTCGAAATGACATTTCCCATGAATACCCAACATCATTACCTGAACGAATCGAAGGAATCAATATTCTTTTTAATCAGCTAAACACCATGCAGGAGGTTCTGGAACGATGTAAAAAAATGGCCAACAGATCGTAATTCATGCGATGAAATGTTGCATCAAAGAAAGTACGATGTGCCTATAGTTAGGCTGGATGCGAAAGAAGTACTTTGAATTACGAGTCTTGATACTTGATTCTGGTAGCTTAATCCTATTTTCTCTGTGTCACCGTGCCACCGTGTTGAACTTGAATTACAAATTACAAGTCGCAACCCGAAACTTTTAACTTTTGCCTTTTAATTTTTGCCTTTTGTCTTGAGACTTGTAGCTTGATACATTTTTCTCACCGTGTCACCGTGTTGAATCTTTCGCCTTTAGCCTTGATAAATTGAAGTTTCCCGATATCGCTGAAACCACACTTTTTAATATCTTTACAAAAAAAACATTTAAGATGACAACCATAATTATCAACGAAAAAACAAAAAAAGGACGTATCATCCTTGATTTGATTAGAGAAATGAGGGTGGGTAAAATAGTCGATAACCTTATGGAATCTGAAAACATCCCCAATAATACTACCATAAAAGCAATTCTTGAAGCCAATGAGGGCAAGACTATTAAGTGCATCGACTTCAACGATTACCTCAAAAAAGTAGAATAAACGTGTACTCACTAGAATTTACGAAACAATATCTTCGAGACCTAAAATTATCGAGGAAACGGAATCTTGATGAAGAAAAATTAAATCAACTGATTAAAATTCTGATTGCTGGTGATAATATTCCCAAACAGTACAAGAACCATGTTTTGACTGGTAACTATATAGGCTTGAATGAATGCCACATATCCCCAGATTGGTTACTAATTTATTCCAAAAACAAGACAATCAAACTAATCACTCTTGTCCGCACAGGAACCCATGCTGACCTTTTCAAATAAATTAAGTGCCAGATGCAGGATACTGGATTCATTTTCTTGCGACTTCGTGCCTATCGTTTGAACATTTCACCACACCAGCCCGTAGCAGACGGGGATTACACAGAGAAAGTTCTAAGTACCTAAAGTTAAACTGGGTGCGAAGAACGTACTTAAAATTACGAATTGCCCCCGAAATTCGGAACTTTTGCCTTTTACCTTGATACTTGATACTAATTCTCACCGTGCCGCCGTGTTGAAACTTACTAATGCGGCGAGGCCTGAGTGCGAAGCTGTCGAAGGCCAATCACAAACAACAACCCGACACATTCACTAATGATAAAACTCCGTTTACTATTCTTATCCCTGATAGTTCTATCTGGCATAAATCAAACAATTGTTGCGCAAGACAATGGTGTTCATCTGTCGCTAAAAACCTCAGGACTTACTTCCGGTGGATCGGATTTGCCTTTCTGGTTTACCAGTAATCAGCAGGGAATATTTGAGCAGTCCTGCAAAAACTATCAATTAGCAGATTTCAAAATTGACAAATCCTTTCGGATAGATGCTGAAAAAAAATGGGATTATTTATACGGTGGCAGGCTGGTATATGCCAACGGAGTAAGTTCATATCATCAGTTTAATGAATGGTATGCCGGCATTAAGTATAAATCGTTCTACTTCAAAGCCGGAGCTTTTCCGGAAGAAACCGTTTACAACGGTTTATCTTCTACCAACGGAGATATGCGCTGGTCGAACAATGCCCGGCCAATGCCACGAATACGATTAGCTACCAACGAATATATTCCACTGCCTTTCGGAAAGAATTCAAATTTCTGGAAAGATATTACCTATAAAGCATGTTACGATGAAGGATTTTTAAACGACAATAAGCTCTACGTAAAACATGCTCATTTGCATCACAAACAATTGCATTTTCAGAAGAAACTCCGAAACAATTATCAGTTTACTTTTGGGGTTGATCACTACAACATGTGGGGTGGCACATCTCCCGATCAAGGACCATTACCCGGATTTAAAAGCTACCTGCGCTATGTTCTGGTATTAAACGGATCTAAAGGATTTAACAAATCGGATCAAGAATATGTAGCCGGCAACTCTCTGGGACGTTACTACTTCAAATTGGAACATCAACAAGATCAAAGCAAATTGACTGTTTACCTCGACCACCCCTTTGAAGACCGGGTTACCATGCAGAACTTTCCTGACAACCTGATTGGTGTCGTTTATGAGTCAACACAAAAGAAACGAATCAGCAACCTGCTTTTTGAATTTATGATCACGAACGACCAGAACATCAACCGAAGAAAAGGGCTGGACGATAACGGGAATGTCATTCAGGATCATATTGAAAACTACTTCCAGCATGGAACATATCGATCAGGATTTAGTTATTGCGACCGGATGATTGCATCACCATTTTTTAGCCCGATGGTAATTATCAATGGTATCAATATGGGAACAGGGAACAATCGGGTTATTCTGTTTCACGGAGGACTGGAAGGTTATTTCAGCGATCGGTTCAAATGGAAAACCTTACTTTCGTATTCCATGAACCATGGAACATTTGATCGGATTTACAATCGAATAAATCCAGGATTCTTTGAACACTGGAAGAATCAGTTCTCTGCCTATGGAGAGCTAAACTACCAGATTCCAACTAAAGGATGGGACTTCTCCTGTGCTCTGGCCACCGATCAGGGAGAAGTACTTGATGATCAGATTGGCATCCAGCTATCCATCCGCAAAACCATTTCTTTTTAAAATCGGAGCATCATAATCCCAAGGAAAAAGTTAAAAGGCAAAAGCTCCGGGTTGCGATGATTGTTGCGCTTATCCTTTGCCGTTCCGCATTTCGTTCTCCAAACTCTTTGCCCCATGCTCTTTGCTTTTTTATTCAAAACTCAAGATTCAAAATTCATTTCTCGCCCTTCGCGTCCCATCTAACCTTAGTCCCTCCGCACTCAAAATAATCAATAGCAAATCATCAATAATAAATTTCCAAATCACTTCGCCCCTTTCTTCAGATCAGGCAAAAGTTCCTTTTTCACCCAGGAAAATTCGGGTTCAATACTTAAGATTTTCAAATAGACCTGTTCCGCTTCGCTATATTTTTTAGCCTGATCATAAGCCTTAGCCAATAATACCAACAGATTAAAATACTCCCAATTTTCGCGGGACTCCCCCGTTTTTTCCATCTTTTCTACAGCCTGAAGATAAAGTCGTATCGCTTTAGTCACATCTCCACCAAAGAAACCTGGAGAATAGAAATACAGGTTTCCCCGATCGATCATACACTGAATATTCTGTTCATTCATCTGATACGCTTTCTTGATATAGAATGCCGAACTGGGTCCGAGGATTAAGGCAACTGAATGATCGGTGCTGATCCGAAACCCAAGGAAGGCTCCTTTATAGGAATATGCTGCTGCCGAATGAGGATTGGCTTCTATAATCTGATCAACCAACTCCTGTCCCTTCTTCAAATAAACTTCCGCATCTTTAAGGCGTTTCTCTCCCAATAAATAACCAATATAACCATAACAATAATTAGCCATTTCAAGTTTTTCAGCCTCTGTATCAAGAGATGTATTCTTTTCAAATTCGGAGATGATTGTTCCCCACTGATCTATACGACAGGCAATAAACGAATGATATAGTTGCTGACGGGTCGTTTGCTGAGCAGGTAACGAAAGGGAAGCACAAAAAAGAAGTAATTGTATCACTGGAAATAGACGCATAATAAATATGTTCATTTTCGAACAAAGATAATCAATCCGTTAAAAGGCAAAAGTTAAAAGGCAAAAGGTTTAACACGGCGGCACAGTGACACAGCGGGAATTGTATCAAGACATGAGTATCAAGAATAAAGGCAAAAGGTAAAAGGTAAAAGGCAGAAGTCAAAAGTTATGGGTTGCGAGGTGCGTGTTCAAGATTGTCCATGCCTAAATAACGTTGACCGAATTAGACATTGTTTTCATTTTTATATTCATCAAATCAAAATGATGATAATTTTCTGTTTGCTTCGGGAAATAACACTGAACTTGTGAATAGTTATTCTCGATGTCAACAGAACAAGCGGTTCGATATTGAACTGGGGTCATTTTATTTAAAGCTCTATGAGGTTTCCCATTATTATACATATAGACAGCTCTCTTTAACTGCTTTTGTAGCTCTTCGAATGTCTCCGGAGCATAGCAATAAAGGTAACTGTTTTTAATTGTCCCGTTTATCCTTTCGGCATGGGCATTTTCGTACACACTTTCTTCTGTCATTGAGTT
>Ga0302286_10001593_pt1 | contig 16616 bp, 19 predicted proteins | sample III_Fen_E2_3_FD_198765 | JGI IMG/M metagenome (GOLD analysis project Ga0302286, IMG submission 198765) | Peat permafrost microbial communities from Stordalen Mire near Abisko, Sweden - III_Fen_E2_3 | ecosystem: Environmental > Terrestrial > Soil > Wetlands > Permafrost | place: Sweden: Abisko...
CGGAAATTGCTTATTGAGGCATTTGGAATTGCTGTTTACCTGCCAGATGGGTCCATCGACCGAAAATATCTGGCGGGATTGGTTTTTAATAACGAATCTTTGTTGTCAAAATTGAATAGTATTGTACATCCGGCAGTATTTAAAGAATTTGATGAATGGTGCGGGACTAAACCCCGAATCCTCGGGGCTTATGTATTGCATGAAGCGGCGATTCTGTTCGAAAGTGGTTTCTACAAAATGATGGACAAGATCATTGCAGTAGTTACTAACGAAGAGGAACGCATACAGCGTGTAATGAAACGTGACGGGGCAACAATGGAAATGGTCAGACAACGCATACAAAACCAAATGAGCGATGCTGAACGAATTAAACTGGCTGATTTTGTAATAAGCAATAACGATAATGAATTAATTATTCCGCAGATACTAATTATTGACAAAAAAATAAGATCATATGGCTAGCGTGGGAAAATGGATTACAGGTGGTCTGGGATGGGCTTTCTTCGGACCAATAGGAGGAATTTTAGGCTTTGTAGTAGGATCATTGTTTGACCAGGGTTTATCGATGCAGGTCGGCACACATCCCGAGTACCCGGGACAGACCACCCAGGGTGGCTACATTATGAGTCTGCTTGTACTGGTTGCAGCCGTAATGAAAGCTGATGGCAAAATTTTAAAATCGGAACTTGATTATACAAAAGATTTTTTTATACGTTCGTTTGGGCTGGAGGCTGCAGGAGAGGCCATTAAAATACTTCGCGATTTACTGAATCAAAATATTCCCGTTACGGAAGTATGCCAGCAAATCCGTCAAAACATGGATCATCCTTCCCGCTTGCAGCTGGTTCATTTCCTCTTTGGAATTGCAGCTGCAGATGGACAAATTCATGAATCGGAACATAAACTGATTGCCTACATAGCACAACAGATGGGTATCAGTGAAAAAGATTACCAATCGATTGAATCGATGTTTGTGGCCAATACTGATGGAGCGTACAAAATTCTTGAATCAGATCCGTCAGCCACTGATGATGAAATGAAAAAAGCTTACCGAAGAATGGCACTGAAATATCATCCCGACAAAGTACATTACCTTGGAGAAGACGTTCAGAATGTGGCTAATGAGAAGTTCCAGAAAGTGAATGAAGCCTGGGAAACCATTAAGAAACAGAGGGGGATTGTGTAAATAAGGAAAGGAAAAAGTCATTAGACAATAGAAAAAAAGCTTACAGGGACTCTCTGTAAGCTTTTCCTTATTCTCATTTCCTATTGCCTATTTCATTACATTTGCCAGATCATCTGCTGCCGTCTCCATCAGCAAATAAAAAGCCTGCCCTTCAGGTGCAAAGTATGCCCTATCGAAATTAGGCAACCCGCATACATTATGTATATATCCAAGTTTGTCAACTTGATCGTTGGCAGCTTTACGCATGATTTCTGTTTTGTGCAGATACGACTTATCCAAATAACCCGCCGCAACACCCCTGTATATGGTATAGCACATCATTTGACTCAGATTCACTTCCGGAAAGGTATCCGGTTTATTAATCACATCATGAAACATGCCATCCGGTCTCAGATATTTCAGGCATCCATCAACAAGATCACGAACATATCCAATCAGCATTTTCTTCTCGGCTCTCATAGTTTCAGGCAGGGTTTTAATGACACGTGTCATTCCTGCTGCCGACCATCCATTGCCGACCCCCCAGTAATCAGAACGGTTCAATCGCTTATTCTCGTCATCCCACATGTGCGAATAGAGCTGGTCTTTGGAGTTGTACAAATATTTCCGATATCCATCAATTTGTTTCAACGCTTCTTTATACTCTCCGGCAGCAGCAAGGAAAGGCGGCAACATATAGGTACCATCCGACCAGATTCCTTTTTGGGGTTCCTGAGTGTGGTAAATAATTCCGTCGCTGGATTTATGATCGGTGGTTTTAATCACCTTCAACATTTCATCGGCACCCTTTTGAAATATTGGATCACCGGTAAAGCGTCCAGCAAAGAGTACTGCTTCGCCAACACTGGAACAATCGTTGATGGGACCATTGCCTTTAAGCACCGAAAACCGGCCTTTTTCCTGACGAAGAATTGCTGCACGGGCAAGAGAAACTACCAGATTCGCTTCACCCATTTCAAGAAAGGCTTGAGCGACTGTCCCTTGTTCCCAATCGTAACGCTGCATTCCAAGAGTTGCAATTTTCACCCTTTCAATCCTATCCTTCGTTCCGCTTAGTTCGTTTATAAACAACTTTTCCAAGTCCTTCTTCTCAGGCATTTCAGAAGGCAAACCGGAGGCGATAGCCGTCATGCCGGCAATTCCCAGGGTAAGGCCTCCTGCATTCTTTAGAAATATACGACGGGAGTTTGACGTTTTGGATTTCATGAATCAGATTTATTAGTTAAGTTCAGTTGTCCAAAATTAATCATTTATTCTGCGGAACTCTTCAGTCCATACTATTTTTAGGAAAAAGATTGGTAGTTACCTAAATTTAGATTTCCTTTGTTCGTACTTTCACGAACTACGAATGATGACAAAAGAAATTATTACAGAAGAACAGCAAAAAGCGGCACGCTATGCAAAAGCGATGGGCCATCCTATCCGGATGTATGTTTTGGAATTACTATCCAAACAATCGTGCTGCTACAGTGGGGATTTAACTGAGGTCCTTCCGATCGTGAAATCGACTCTTTCGCAGCACCTGAAAGAATTAAAAGATGCAGGATTAATACAGGGCGAGATTGAAGCTCCACGCATTAAATATTGCCTTAATACGGAAAACTGGAAAGAGGCACAAGACTTATTCCGTAAATTCCTGAAAATGGATAGTGAAGCACCAATACAAAAATGTAAATAATAATAAAACAATGGAAATCAAAATTTTAGGTTCAGGATGTGCCAAGTGCAAAACATTGGAGAAGCTAACCCGTGAAGTGGTAGAAAAAAATGGGATTAACGCGACAATCTTCAAAGTGGAAGACATTATGGAAATAATGAAATACGGAATTATGACCACTCCCGCTATTGTGGTTAATGAAAAGGTTGAAATTAAGGGTCGGGTTCCTTCGACGGAAGAAATCAGGCAAATATTAATCCGGTAAAATATACCCTATGAAAAAAATTATTTTTTTAAGTTGGGCACTGATGTTGATTATGACCAGCTTTTTGGTTAAAGCTCAAACGGCAAAAAAGGAAGTACAAAATGTTACAGCCCCTAAAGTGGAAGCTTATTACTTTCATAACAAGGTTCGTTGTGAGAACTGCTTATCGGTAGAAGCTGAGACTAAATCCGATCTGGAAAACCTGTACGGGAAACAAGTCAGTTTCAAGGCATTAAATCTTGAAGAAGATGCAAACAAAGCTATTGTCGAAAAACTACAGGTTTCGGGTCAGACACTGCTGATTGTAAAGGGGAATCAGAAAATTAACCTGACTAACGAAGGCTTTTTGTATGCTAAAACCAATCCCAAAAAGTTTAAATCAATCATTAAGGCAAAGGTTGACAAACTATTGGAGTTATAACCCATGGAGGTCCTAACCAATCTTTTGGAAAACAGCACGATGCCATGGCTTTCGGCCCTGATACTGGGATTCATGTCGGCCATAAGCCCCTGTACACTGGCAACCAACATCACTGCTGTGGGATTTATCAGTAAGGATGTCGGAAACAGGAACCGCGTTTTTATCAATGGATTGCTTTATACCCTGGGAAGGGCCATATCATATACGGTTATTGCTCTGATCATCTACTTTGGAGCCGACCAGCTTAAATTTTCAGGATACTTCCAACTCTATGGTGAAAAACTGATAGGTCCGTTGCTTATTATCATCGGTTTATTTATGCTGGATGTGATTAAAATTAAGTTTCCGGGAATGAGCAGATTAACATCGAAAATGGAATCCAAAACACAATGGGGGTATTTTGACGCCATTCTGCTTGGTATGATATTCGCGCTGGCCTTTTGCCCCTATAGCGGAGTTCTCTATTTTGGAATGCTCATCCCGTTGACAGTTGCCAGTGTTTCGGGTCTTTACCTTCCAATAGTATTTGCATTGGCAACAGGTATCCCGGTCATCCTCTTTGCATGGATACTGGCTTTCTCTGTTGGTTCAGTCGGAGGGGTATACAACAGAATGAAACATTTTGAAATCTGGTTCCGGCGTATCATAGCTGTTTTATTTATTGGCATTGGTATTTACTATGTTGTAATCGTATTCTTATAAAAATCTAAAGTGGATAAATTGGATTTCAGAAATTTAAAGGTGATCAATCCTGATCAGATAATTTGCTATTGTAACCAGATATCTCAAAAACAGATTGAAAGATCAATCAGACTTGGTGCAAAGACTCTTGCCGATATTCAGCAAAGCACGGGAGCATGCACAGGAAATCAATGCAAAGAATTAAATCCTTCAGGAAAGTGTTGTTCTGGCGAAATCAATCAGCTAATTAAAGATAATGGATCAAAGACAGTTAAATTAAACTGCTGTAGTTAAAAAAATTTGAACTCTTTGTTCGCTTAATTACGAACGAATTGAATTGATGAACATGAAAAACATTAAAAAGACTATCTGGGTACCTCTGATCCTAATACCAATCTGGTTCCTGATCTATCACAACCTTCAGCCCATAACCGATTGGATGATAGATACAATTTTAGGAATGCCGAAAGGCGCACATCTGTCAGAAGCATTGCGGTTCTTCATTTTTGAGTTTCCAAAAGTGATGCTTCTGCTTACGCTCATCATTTTTGTTGTAGGAATTATACGTACCTATTTCACTCCTGAACGCACCCGAAAGGCACTCGAAGGAAAAAAAACATTTACCGGCAATGTGATGGCTGCAACATTGGGCATTGTCACCCCGTTCTGTTCGTGTTCAGCTATTCCACTGTTTTTGGGATTTGTTGAATCGGGCGTTCCTCTTGGGGTTACATTCTCATTTCTGATTGCGGCTCCAATGATTAACGAAGTAGCCATCATTCTCTTATATGGCCTGTTTGGCTGGCAGGTTGCAGCTATCTATGTTGGAACAGGATTAGTCATTGCCACCCTTGCCGGATGGATCATTGGTCTTCTGAGGCTTGAAAAATGGGTTGAACCCTGGGTGTATAAAACGCACATAGGGGTTGACGGATTAGAAGAAGAGCAACTCAACTTTGTGAAACGGATAACACTCGGATATGATGCCGTAAAAGAAATCGTCGGCAAAGTCTGGATTTATGTGGCACTGGGAATCCTGGTAGGTGCAGGCGCTCATGGATATGTACCCGAAGAGTTTATGGCTGCCTTGATGGGTAAATCGGCCTGGTATTCCATTCCACTTTCCGTTCTGATAGGTATTCCATTATATTCCAATGCTGCAGGGATCGTTCCGATTGTATCGGTACTCATCGAAAAAGGAGCATCGCTTGGAACAGCTCTTGCCTTCATGATGTCAGTAATCGGCCTTTCGCTTCCTGAAATGGTTATCCTCAGAAAAGTGTTAAAACTCCCGTTGATATTCACTTTCATTGGAGTTGTCGGGATTGGGATTATGATCGTTGGGTATTTATTTAATTATATTTTTTGAAAATGAAAACAACAGAAAATCCAACATTACAGGAATTTCATTTAGAGGGTGTAACGTATATTGCTCCTTCAAATGTGTTTGAAGCTTTAATATATGCAGATAAAGATTATAATAACTTAAGAAGGTTATGATATGAAAACAAAATATTTCCGAAAACTTTCACTGATATTGCTTATACTGGCTGGACTGCTGACAATTTGTTTTGCCCAAAACCCACAGGAAACGAAACAAAACCCTTCAAACGAACGGAATAAGAATACGGTGAAATACAAAGTAACTTTCATTGAACTGGGCTCGGTACGTTGTATTCCATGTCAGAAAATGCAATCCGTAATGAAGTTAATAGAAAAGAAATATCGTAGCCAGGTGAATGTTGTCTTTCACGATGTATGGACGCCTGAAGGCAAACCATTTGCAGAACAATACGGTATTGAAGCGATTCCCACACAGGTATTTTTAGACGAAAACGGCAAAGAATACTCACGACACACAGGTTTCTTCCCTAAAAAAGAATTTATAAAAATATTACAGTTAAAAGGAGTCAAATAATCTCATTTCAAAAGTGTAAATTTGATAGATTAAAAAGCGGAAATCATCTGTTAAACCTTTCAAATATCAATCCATGAAGACAAAAGCACTCGGTTTTATTGGCGGAGGCAGAATTACCCGAATCTTTCTGCAGGCATTTGTAAATAAAAAAGCCATTTTTGATTCTATCTCAGTATTTGATAGCGATCCTGAAACACTACAATCGCTCAAGAAAAAATTTCCCTTTATCCAAACTCTGGATTATGCAACGGAAGCAGCCCAAAAAGACATTGTTTTTCTCGCATTGCACCCTCAGGTAATTATGGAAACACTTCAGAAAATCAGTGGTTCTGTGAGTGAACAAACGATTTTCATTTCCCTGGCGCCAAAAATCACTATTGCACAGATAGCGGCAACACTAAAACCGGTTAATCAGATCGTAAGGTTGATTCCGAACGCTACCTCGATTATCAATCATGGCTACAATCCGGTGAGTTTTGGTCCCGAGATCTCCGAGATTCAGAAATGGTATATTCTGGAAATGCTCAATTTATTGGGACAAACATTCGAGACTGCAGAAGAAAAACTGGAAGCCTTTGCCCTTATTTCAAGCATGCTGCCAACCTATTTCTGGTTTCAATGGACAGAACTGGAATCCCTGGGTCATCAATTTGGCCTGAGTGATACTGAGAGTAAGGAATGCATTTACGAAACGATGAATGCGGCTTTAAATACCATGTATCACTCCGGGATGAAACCCGAAGAGGTGATGAACCTGATTCCGGTAAAGCCGATTGGCGAAAATGAGGATCAGATCAGGAGTATTTATAAGGAAAAGCTAACGGCTCTGTTTGAGAAGATAAAGCCGTAAAGAATTATAATTCAGGGGTTCCATCCCTTTAATCGGATGGAATCCCTGAAAACATTACATTATTTCGTAAGCCAGAAGAGTATTGCCGTGTCTGATATACAATACTCCATTGGAAATAACAGGATTGGCAAAATGTTCTTTGGTTCCTTTTTCAATTTTGAATTTGCTGATCAATTCCATTTTCGCACCTGTTGGTTTGATCAAGGCCATAGTGCCATTGTCTGAATAACAATACAAATGGTTATCGGCAAAAATGACACTACCACGTAAATTTGATATAGAGTCAACCACCAATCCTGTGTTTGTATCGAGACTCTTTAATTTATTGTCTTTTGAGGCACAGAAGAGTTGATCCTGAACTTTCACAAAACCACCAAATGAGTTTTTCACCTTACTGTTCTTCCAGATTTCCTTTACAGACTTGCCATCCGGAGCTAATTCAAGTTTGTAAGCTCCTGAACCTTTCTCAACTCCTGATACATCATAAATAAATCCACCGGAATAAATTGGCGTATTGCAATAAGTACCTTCCTGCTTGACCGAATCTTCCTTAAAGGACCATAATAAATTACCGTTTTTGGCATCCATTCCAAGCAGGTAGTCACGCGACAAGGTAACCAATATGTTTTGTTGCGGAAGTTGAATCATCAGCGGGGAAGAATACGATACTTGGTCTCCAAGAGCTTTTGAGGTCCAGACTACTTTTCCTGTATATTTATCGAGTGCTGCAACATTCGTTTCTGATCCTCCGGGGAAGCAATACACCAGCCACTCGTCCACGAAAAGGGATTCGGAATAACCAAAGTAATTTGCTTTTCCCCCCAAATCGCTGATCATATTAACCGCCCATTTTTCTTTTCCGGTAGCAGTTTCGAAGCAGGCAATCCGTCCTGATCCGGAAGAGACATATATCAGATTGTTGTATACTGTTGGTGCAGACCTGGCACCGGGGAAATTGGCTCCATAATCTTTCCCGGTATATTCCGGGCCATTCGGGGATTTCCACATCAGGTTTCCCTTTAAATCGAAGGCAAATAAATAACTGGTGCTGTCTTTTCCTCCATTGATAAATAATTTATCTCCTGAAATCACAGGGGAGGCGAATCCACTCCCTAGTATTTCAGTGGACCATAGCAATTTGGGACCAGCTTCGGGCCATACTTTTAACAGATTTTTTTCGGAATAATTCCCGTCGCGGTTGATTCCCCGCCATTGCGCAATGTTTTGACTTTGGCTGGTTTGTATAACTGCCAGCAAATAAAAGAGAATAGTAAATAACTTAATACTTTTCATTGATCTTATTTTTGGGTCAAACGTTTAGAAACTCAATAAACTATTTTAATAGACGAAATTCATCAAATAGTCAACAAATGTGATACCTGCTACAATGATACCAACAATTGTCTGGATAAATGGCAGTTTCAATCTATTTTGAGGACGATGAGTTCGGGCAAATCTATTTCGATAACTGAATATCTGCTTAAGTGAACTAATTCCGTTGATTGACGCGAATAAATATCAAATGTAATCGGATTGATGAAACGATCAAACCTCATTAACCAACGTTAAGAAAAAACCATTATTTATCTATTTGCTCCTTTTTTCTTCAATCTGACATTTAATTAAAACTTATTAACGTATATATACGTTGTATTGATTTATGACGTATGTTTACGTTGCAATTAATAATTAAATCATGGCAGTCGCTAAAACAAAACTCTTTGAGGAAAATCTTCAGGAACAAGCCAACTTTTTTAAAACACTGGCTCACCCTGCACGTTTGCAGATATTGCAGTTTCTTTCTGAAACGAAGAACTGTGTCTCTGGCGATATATCTGATGATCTGCCATTAAGCCGTACCACAGTAAATCAGCACCTGAAAGAATTGAAAGACGCAGGATTGATTCAGGGGCATGTCGATGGGGTGAAAATGAACTACTGTCTTGATTACGAGAAGATATTGAAAATGAAAGAATCTTTGGGTAAATTTCTAAATGAGTTTCAGATTCCTCAAGATTTTTGCTGTCAACAATCCGATTAATGAATACATTTTGCATTCAGTTAATTTCAATAAATACATCATAAATACAGACATTTAAATTTAATTCTTTAAAAGATGAAAAAATCAATTTTTATTATTTGTGCTTTTGTTCTTAGTTCATTGGGAATATTTGCCCAAACACCTGTGCAGGCCCCTGTTGTAGCACCTGTAGTGGCACCTGTTGTGGCCAGTACACAGGATTCGATCGTTTTTGCAAAAACAATGTATGACTACGGTACCATTGTTCAGGGCAGCGATGGCGGGTGTGAATTTAAGTTTACAAATAAAGGTAAATTACCTTTGGTATTAAGTAATGTTAAAGCATCATGCGGATGCACAGTGCCGGAATGGCCTAAAGAACCAATCCTTCCAGGAAAAAGCAGTAGTATTAAAGTAAAATACAATACTAATAATCAGGGCAATTTTAATAAGTCAATTACTGTAAATTCAAATGCCTTAAATAATACAGTGATTTTGCAAATCAAAGGGAATGTAACTCCCAAGCCTTTATAGTATTCATGAAGGTTCTTATTCTTTGTACAGGTAATAGTTGCCGCAGCCAGATGGCACATGGCTTTTTGCAGTCGTTCGATTTAAACATTACGGTTTGTTCCGCTGGCACTGAAGCATCAGGTAAACTCAATCAAAAAGCAGTTGTAGTGATGAAAGAAGCAGGTATTGACATCAGCCATCATACTTCCGATTCGGTTGATAAATATCTTGGCGAAGAATGGGATTACGTCATTACTGTTTGCGGCGGAGCCAACGAAGCCTGTCCTGCGTTTATCGGTAAAGTCAAACACCGGTTACACATTGGCTTCGATGATCCGTCGCATGCAGTTGGAACCGATGAATTTATATGGAGTGAGTTTATTCGGGTGAGAAATCAGATCAAAGCAGGTTTCTGGAAATTCTACATCGAAAACATAAAAGCCTAACCTCATGCCTTCAAAGAAACGTCTCAAATTTCTTGACCGATACCTTACACTTTGGATATTCCTTGCCATGTTTGTTGGAGTTTTTGCTGGATGGGTCAATCCCGGAGTTGCGGTCTTTTGGAATAAAATGTCTTCAGGAACAACCAACATTCCAATAGCCATTGGGCTGATTGTAATGATGTATCCACCACTAGCTAAGGTGAAATATGAAGAGTTGGGTGATGTTTTCAAGAATACTAAAATACTCGGACTTTCCTTGTTTCAGAACTGGGTAGTAGGACCGGTATTGATGTTTGCATTGGCCATTATATTTTTCAAACTTTTCCCGGGCGCAAACGATTCGAATCTACCCTATATGTATGGGATTATTCTGATTGGCCTGGCCCGATGCATTGCTATGGTTGTTGTTTGGAACGATCTTGCCAAAGGAGATACCGAGTATGCTGCCGGATTAGTTGCTTTTAACTCCGTGTTTCAGGTGCTTCTTTTTTCTGTTTATGCATATGTTTTTATTGCTATTCTTCCAGGTTGGTTTGGAGTTCCGGTTAATGAAACCGTTTCTCAGATTACGATGGGTGCAATAGCAAAAAGTGTATTTATTTATCTTGGAATCCCTATGATTGCGGGTTTTTTAACCCGGTTTATTCTGACCCGTGTTAAAAGTAAGGTTTGGTATGAATCTAAATTCGTTCCAAAAATCAGTCCATTAACACTTATTGCATTACTTTTTACCATTGTGGTGATGTTCTCGCTGAAAGGCGAATATATTGTTAAAATTCCGATGGATGTTGTTCTGATTGCTATTCCATTGTTAATTTACTTTGTAATCATGTTCCTTTCCTCATTTTTTATGAGTAAAAAGATTGGAGCAAATTACGAGCAATCAACAACACTGGCGTTCACAGCAGCCAGCAATAACTTTGAATTAGCCATTGCTGTTGCCATAGCTGTTTTTGGAATAAATTCAGGTGAAGCATTTGCCGGGGTAATTGGGCCATTGGTCGAAGTTCCCGTAATGATAGGACTTGTGAATGTGGCGTTTTGGTTTAAAAAGAATTATTACAACACGATTACTGTAATATCTACCTGATTGGAAACCCCAGGGCATCCATTAATTTCTCATCCAATTTCCTGTTTTTACCCTTAAACGGATAGCAATGAATATGAATGGCCGGGTTAAAGTTCAGTTCAATAATGGCATAATTATCCTTAGAGGCTTCCTGCGAAGTATCCGGTATAATCATATCCAGACCGGTGATTACAACATTCAGTGCTTTAGTGGCCCATATGGCAATTTGCTTGTATGAATCCGACAGTTCATCCGTAACATCTATGCTATCGCCACCTGTACTAATGTTTGAATTTTCACGCAAATAAACGACTTCTCCCAAAGCCGGAATTGTCGTAAATTCCTTGCCTTGCTGATTCAGGAACATCATTTCTGCTTCGCCTTGTTGAATTTTCTCCAAAGGCGTATGATACCCTTTCCCCCGAAGCGGATCCTGATTTTTCAATTCCACCAATTCTCTGACAGACCTTTGACCATCACCTGTTACATTAGCAGGAACACGATGCAAAATACCTGCAACTTCATTTCCGATCACAAAAAACCGGTATTCTTTGCCCGTTATGAACTCCTCGATAAGGATTGTTGAATCATGTTCAAAGGCAATGTCGACCGCCCGGTTAAAGGTTTGCACATCTGAATTTTCCTTCAGTATAGTGATTCCGATTCCAAAATTGGTTTGATTCGGTTTAATTACCACCGCCTTGCCCTCATGAATGATAAAATCAGCCTTTGCATCTGTTGCACCGATATATTCCATTCCTTTGGGAGCATGGATTCCATGTTCTTCAAGAATCTTCTTGGTCACCAGTTTGTTCTCCATAGCCAGAATACTGGCATAATTATCGAGCGATGTCTTGGTAGCCTGTTTGACATATTGAATATTCGCCTCCTTCTGAAACCGGATAAAATTCTCCTTTCGATCAAGTATCTCGAACGAAACACCTCGCCTTACTGCCTCGCGCAATAAAATCTGGGTGGATAGTTCCAGATCTTCCAGACCCTCGAACTTGTAACTTTTATTGTGGCTTTCGTTTAGATAGGAAATAGCCTTTTCGAGATGAAAAGGAATATATCCCTTGTTCTCAACACCCTTCAGTACTTCGTGAACCTTGCGCTCCCCGGGATTCTGAATCAGATCAGAGACCTGGTTCAGTGATTGAAGATAATCAGTATCACTGATTTCAACCCTTTGGAATACCTCTTTAATCTCCCGGATGATCGTCATTGCTTTACTCCAGATATTGGAATGCTCCATGTCTTTATCCACCAGGAAAGGCGAGGTATTCAGGCCATGCAAAGCAACCCCAAATTGGTATTTATTTGCACTGGACTGCTCTGCAGCACCAAAATCATCAGGCTCATCGGTGATTAATCCATAGAGGGCAAGCGAATGAATAAAACTGAGTGCTTCGTAAGAAATTCCAATCTTTGTGAGTGGATCGATATCAATAAAACGAAACTCAAGATAGGAAATATGATCAGGATTTTCGATAAACTTGGGCCGAACCGGCGAATACAATTCTTTGGCAGCAACAATTTTCTGATCTTGTATCATTTGGTTGATACTTGCCTTGTAATTGACAACTGAACTGTAATCCGGATACAGGTTATCGAAATTCTGATAACCGTAACAACTGTTCCGTATCGAAAGTGCTGTTATATTGCTATCAATCAGATATGGCGCCATTTTGCATTGAAGTTCCAAAGACGGATCAGCGATTGGACTATTGCCATACAATAAAATGTAAAGCCAACGCAGCCGGAGCATCTGCCTGGTAGTTTTAAGGTAAACTTCATCCTTGAAATCATCAAACGATAGAGACGGATTGATCTTCCTGTGAAGCAATTCAAGTAGTTTTTCGCTGAAAGAGAAATTGAAATGGATACCGGAAAACAACATATTCTTCAGACCATATTTTGCTGCCAGAAATTCACGGTACTCGCGTGAATCTTTTCCGTCCTCACCGAAATGTGCAATCGGAATAAGCTGATCCACCGGTAAAACAGGCGGAAGGCTTTGCGGCCATAAGTACTCATCCTTAAGTTCGAGACTCACAATATCATGAATAGTATCCAGGAAACCGATAGTCTGCCTTATATCAGGAAGGGGTGGCGTAATCATTTCAACCTGACTTTCAGAAAAATCAGTGGTGATATATGGATGTTTCAGTTTGTTGCCAAACACTCCGGGGTGTGGTGTCAGGGCCAGATTACCTGCCTGATCGACCCTTATATTCTCCTTCTCGAGGCCAAAAAGCCCGTCCAGCCATACATTTCCTTTTAAGAAATCCAATGACTGAAAGAGTTCATGTTTCAAAGCTGTTGATTCCATTTTGTTTTCTAATAAATGACCTGAATAGTATGATATATAACGTCATCAATACTGTTCCTTTTGCCATACTGCTGATACTGATGCTCCACCATACTGACGAAAGTGCATTCTGCCAAAGACTGATAAAGGCATAAGCCATCGGAATTCTCATTACAGTAAAGATAATTCCTGTAATGGCCGGAATATTCGTCTTTCCCCAGCCAAAAAAAGCACCGGTCGCCATCAACTCCAACACCATAAACAGTTGCGAAAAGCCAAGGATGATGAGGTATTCACGCCCCATAGCCACACTCTGCGGATCGCTCAGGAATATGGAGAAGATCGGTTCTGCAAAGACAATTAAAATCGCCGAAGTTATCGTTCCAAGGACAAAAGCAAGAAGTATACCGGAACGAAAAGCCTGCCATTGTTTCCGATAATTCTTCGCACCATAGGCTTGTCCTGAAATGGAGGATAATGCAGCCAGAAATCCTGCAGCTGTCATATACGAAATAGCCTCAACCTGTACCCCTATTTTCTGCACGGCAATGGCTGTGGCTCCCCAGTTGCTGATAATCCGGGCCATGAAGATTGCCACAATTGTGAACGATACTCGTTGAATAGTTGGACTTATTCCCAAAAGCATAATGTTTTTCAAAAGCGAACTCCGGAAAGCTGTACCTCTGGGTTTAAGGATAGTTGAACGGTTCAATCTGAAATAAAACAAAATGGTCCCGGTAGCCTGTGACAGAATGGTGCCAAAAGCTGCACCGTTAATTCCCATATTAGCCCTGAAAATAAGTATATAGTCGAGCAGAATATTTATCGCCAGAGCAGTAGCATTTATACGAAATGGTGATTTACTGTCGCCAGAACCGATAAAGACACTGGTAAATAAGAGATTCTGAAAAGAGAATGGAATACAAAGTCCTATTAAAAGCAAATAATTTGCTGATGCATGTTCAATTTCAGGATTATTGAGACGAATCAGGCTGATCAGTTCAGTACTGGTAAAAAACAAAAAGGCATAATAAATCAATGCAATGGTAATAATTGCCAGAATACCACTCCTCACATAACTTTTCGCAAGTTGTGGATTCCCGTTTCCAATAGCATGTGAGACACGAATACCTGCTCCTACAGAAATCAAGGACGATAATCCCCAGCCCAGATTTATGAAAAAGCCTGCTGAACCCACTGCTGCAACCGCATTGCTTCCCAGCCTGCCCACAAAAATCATATTGATGAAGTTATATGCCATGGTCATAAACGATGATCCGATCACCGGCAAGGCAAGACTTATCAGCTGTTTAAGTATCGGGTATGACACATCAACAGAACTATTATTTAAACTATGTTTCTTACTCAAAAACATTCTGAAGATTTCTAATCTAATTGGTAGACGCAACAGGAAACAAACGGACGCAATTAATTCCGATAAAATACAGTTTTTATTGTAAATTTATCCCTACGAGAATCGAATTTCAAAGAAATTGTTTTTAAAAGGTACTTTATGTGCTGTTCAGTTGCTGAAATGTTAAGGATTTGTTGTTAGCTGTATATTCCCTCTGTCATACCTCTATCGTACCATTGTCCTATTATATTCGAATATAATTCGAATATAATAGGAATTTAATTCGAATATTATTCGTATCAATACGTATTATATACGTATTAGTTTAGAATTATATTCGAATTATATACAATAATGGTACGACAAAGATACGATAGAGGTATGACAGAGTATAGAATCATTGCTATCTGAAAAGTTTTGGGATTAAGGAGATATTCATAAGAGATGTATTAAATTGTTCGTTTGAACTGCCTGATATATAGGTTACTCCTGGCTGCATTTAAAATCAGATCAATCAAAAAAATCACAGAATATAATATTCCAATATCGAATACCCAATAGCCAATAATCAAAATGCTCCTCACTCCAGTTGGAACCTGGAACATGAAATTTAGAACTCAATTATTCCACATACAACACCAGGCCCTTCAGGTATTCGCCTTCGGGATGATACAGGTCAACTGGATGGTCGGCTGGCTGAACGAGCTGATTAAGAATGCGGACCTTGCGGCCTGAAATGGCAGCAGCGGAGAAGACTGCTTCACGGAATTTGTCTTTGGTAACCACCTGAGAGCAGCTGAATGTAAAGAGGATTCCGCCAGGTGCAATCTGCTGAAAGGCTTTCAGGTTAAGCCTTTTGTATCCTTTAAGAGCTTGAGGAAGTGCACCACGGTGTTTGGCAAATGCAGGGGGGTCAAGAATAATCAGGTCGTACTTACCCTGATTCTTGTCCATATGATCAAAACAATCCGCCACAAATGCCTCGTGGCGTGTATCTTGCGGAAAATTCAGTTCCACATTCTGGTTGGTCAACTCAATGGCTTTGGCCGAAGAGTCGACTGAATGCACCAGTTTGGCTCCACCCCGCATGGCATAGAAGGAAAAGCCGCCTGAATAGCAAAACATATTCAATACGCTGCGATTGTTAGAATACTGTTGAACAAGCCTGCGGTTTTCACGCTGATCAACAAAGAACCCGGTTTTCTGTCCTTCGACCCAATCCACGTTAAACCGGTTGCCGTATTCCTGGACTTCAAAAACTTCAGACTTCCCAAGCAGATAACCATCCTTAGGTTCCAGATCAGCTTTGAAGGGCACCGTCTTTTCACTTTTGTCATAAACTGCAACGAGGCGCTCACTCATAACTTCCTTTAAGGCTTTGGCAATCGTATCCCGAATTAGGAACATACCAGCAGAATGAGCTTGCATTACTGCTGTACCATTGTAAAAGTCAACAATTAATCCCGGCATTCCGTCTCCTTCACCATGAACCAGACGATAAACATTGGTGTGATCACTATCAACCAAGCCTAATTTTTTACGGACATCAAGGGCCCTGTCAAGTTTACCTTTCCAGAATGCGAAATCGGGTTCAACTTTATCGAATGAAAAAATGCGGACTGCAATGGAGCCAATCTGAACATGACCCATAGCAAGGAAATCATTTGCGCTGGATACAACCTCAACCACATCGCCTTCTTCGACCCGGCCTTCTATTTCGTGAATGGCTCCCGAGAAGATCCACGGATGGAAGCGTTGCAGCGATTGTTCTTTACCGGCTTTGAGCACAACCCGGCTGTATGTATTTGTCATGTTTATTGCTGACTAAGAGATTCAAAAATGCGGTGAGAAATCCAGGCATCAGTAGCGGCATAAATCTGTTGTGCTTCGGAAAGCTCGAGCGCTTCCCAATTGGTAACACGCTG
>Ga0302286_10001594_pt1 | contig 16604 bp, 10 predicted proteins | sample III_Fen_E2_3_FD_198765 | JGI IMG/M metagenome (GOLD analysis project Ga0302286, IMG submission 198765) | Peat permafrost microbial communities from Stordalen Mire near Abisko, Sweden - III_Fen_E2_3 | ecosystem: Environmental > Terrestrial > Soil > Wetlands > Permafrost | place: Sweden: Abisko...
CTAGAATTGACTTATTTAGCACCTCAAGTTCGTTATCCACATTGTTTTTTTGAGTAAAAAGTCCCATTTCTTTGAAAGCATTCATCTCGGATCCTCCACCTCCCTTTTGATCATCCTTTAGTAAAATTGAAGTTTTCACTTCATAATTTGGCAAAGTAAATTCCAGTTTCACCAATGTTATAGTTAAGATTATGGATATAGTGGCAACGAACCATTTCCAATAAGAAAAATAATCAAAGAAAATTCCTAGAAAATCAATCGGTTTTTCAAATTCTTCTTCTGAGGTGAGGTATTTATTCATAATAAATTACATTTTTAAATCAGAAATAATTAGCTTAGCAAAAAGAAATTAGTATCTATTAAAATTTCACACTAAAAACAGTAAAAATCAAACTGGTTACTGATAACAGCACAGACAGTGACGAAATCCCAAATGATTCAGCAGCTCCATAATTAGAAGATTTTGATCTTGATTTATTAGGTTCTACATACACCACATCATTTTGTTCGAGATAATAAGCTGGTGAATAAATGACATTTTTATCACTCAAATTCAGAGTAATGTATTCTTTTGTACCATCTGCATTTTCTCGCAGCACTTTTACATTATCACGTCGTCCATAAATAGTTAGATCACCCGCCAAAGCTAAACCCTCAAATATTGTTAGTCTGTCATTAGTTGTTTCAAATTTACCGGGTCTTAGTACTTCCCCTAAGACATTCACCGAATAGTTTAGAAACCGAATGGAAATAATGGGTGATTCTTTGCTAAATGCTGCAGACAGTTTTTTTTGTAAAAATGATTCCAGATCTTTTCGTGTAAATCCTGCAACTTTAATTCTTCCAAAAACCGGAAAGTCAATATTCCCATCATTATCTACAAGATAAGTCTGCAATGCAGGTTGTGAAACAATGCTGGATGAATTTGAATTTTCAGAAATCTGCGGAACAACGAGATTGTAGATCCTCGAAGCTTCGGGCTCAGAACTCACCACAGTGATGCTGAGTATATCCTTCGGCTTTACTCGCGCATCATATAAACCTGCTGAATTTTTCTCCACATTGTAAATACCAGAAGTCTTGGAAATAGTACTTAGGTCTGTACTTCTAAGTGGATTTGTTGAATTTGGTTGATGTTCGACAGAATTTATTTTACTGTCATGTTTCTGAAAGTATGCAATATCTTTTACAGAGGTACAAGAGCTCAATAGCAGTATCAAAAATAATAACCCATAAAAAAAATTAGTTTTGTAATTCATAATGCTCAATTTTATCCGGATGAAAATAGTTTTTGTTATGGATGTTAAGTGTTTAGTTTGAATCAAGGGTGTTAATTATCGGGACTGATAAATACAACTAAATCAAGAGAAACTTTCAAAATCACATTCTTTTTAATACTTTGAAATCTCCTCAGCCTTTGCATAACAATGTTCGTCAGTCCCATGAAGGAGCAACGAAGAAAAAAAATCAGTTGGGTTGAAATGTTATATTAATTCTTTCAAGAAACAAGAAAGATAAACACTTCATTATTTCAGTTCAAATCCAAACCATTATGGAAATCAGACTGACTGTATTTCCTGTCAATCTGAATCGGGTCATCTATTCTTTTAAATTTAGTCCCTTGTTTGTTGATATTTTCAAAGTTTCAACAACTCATAAAGATATACTTCGGACTCTTTAGTGATTTCAACCAAAAACTGCATAGTCTTGATTTTAGAAACCGCATTCGGGTTTAATTATTTTCTATCTTCTTTGAAAATAATTCCCGCGTTATATTATGGTTGCTTGTTTAAATCCACGAATAAATATCTACAAGACTAAAACAGCCCTACCAGCTACTATTATTTCTTTAATTCGATCGCTCAATAATGCTTTACGTCTAGTAATACTAAGAATTATTTGATTCTTGTCGGAGATAATTATTCGTTATCGATCAGTTCTATTGCGGGAAATTGACAAATAGCAGTCTAATTATATGAATTAAAATTTACTCTCTAACAACAATATATAAATTATACAATATATGCAAATCAATACGTATATAAATTAATAACTATGACAAAAAGGACTAATATCAATCCCATTGTTTAATAAAAGTTATCTTTATACATATTCCTAACAACGATTTAATCAAAAAGGTTTAAACTAGAACTGAAATATTAGTTTGGTTAGGTGATAAAAAATCAAAATCTTTAAATTTTAAATATCTTTACATAGTGGAAATCAGCAGATTGAACCATATCTAAATAATCATAAACAATAGTTAAATATTTCCTGTTTTATGAAAAAGCTAGATATTATGTCTGACTATCTGACCCGGCGCATCTAAATAAAATTTGAAATAAAAAAAGGAAGCACAAAGTGTTGATTTTATTTGCTTTTTATCAATAATGCCATAATATTTTGAGACTATTTTAGTTAATTAGATAAAACAAAACAGTACTCAAAGTTTAATAAGTATGGATGCCACGATAATTTTTCAAGTACCCGGTAGGCAATGTAAAGAGTGATGTTGAGTGTGAACAGAACATGAATAATGCGTAAAAATTATCGGTACTTTATTCTGTTGTAAAATAGGGGTTTAAACAAACACATGATAATATAATCTCATGATTTTAGGTCCTAAAAAATATGAATCAAGCCGGTTAAAAACTGGTTGTCAGGAAGAAAAGGAAGAAGAATTTAAAATTGAAGAAAAAGAAGAATTTGAGTTGGTAAGTATTTATAAAAAAGGGCACTTTTTAGTTTGTGAAAAAGTATATTTAATTTTATAAATAGAAACAATATATTTTTGACATTCTTTATATCTCATTTGGCTGAAGAACTTGGGGTGAAATTTGGTCTCTGGTCAATCAGAATCCCAACCATTCCTGATTTAGTTTTATTTTAGGCTATTCATCTTACGTATGAATATACTTCATTTAAACTCCATTCATTCACTGATCAAAGACATTAAAGACAGGGCAAAGAGAGGGCAAGTTGAGTGTTAAATGAGGTTTACCCCTTCTTACCCCTTCTTACCCTCAACTTGCCCTCTCTTTACCCTCTCTTTGCCCTCTCTTTGCCCTCAATCAACCCCCTTTAAACAGAAAATAAATAAAAGAAGGAATTCAGTGGATTCGTATTTTGAAAAAGTGCTGCAATTTACTTATAAGCCTGCAACCCAATTAATTTTTTATTCTGGTTTTTCTTCCAGAACCAGTTATTCACCAGACAGGTGACGTAGGCACTTCCGCTGCCAATCAGGGCACCTGCAAGAACATCCGAGGGATAATGAACACCCAGGTTCAGGCGTGAATAGCCCACTGAGCAGGCCCAAAAATAAGTTGGGGCAATCACATACCATTTCGGGTATTTCAAGCTTAACGCAGTGGCAGTAGCAAATGCCACCGACGTATGGCTGGACGGGAATGACGAGGAGGATTCGTAGAGTGCAGGATCCACATTCAAGGTTGGATAGGTAATATAAGGTCTCTTTCTGTTTACAGCATATTTCAACGTATACGCTATGCCTGCAGAGACGCCAATGCTAACCCCTACATAAAGTGTATTTTTTAATAAATCATCATTTTTCCCGATCAGTGCCATGGTGCCCATAACAAGCGGCACGCCTATCACAACGTATTGGGTGGTATTGGAAATAAATGTAGAATAATGACGAAGAGTTGAAGATGGAGTACCATTTAAATCTCTTAACAGGTCTATATCTGCATTTTGTGCTGACAATTGCATACTAAATAATGAAAAAGTACTCCAAAGCAGAATAATTGTCGTAAATTTGCGCATATTTTTTTTGCCAAAGGTAATTATATTTTCTTGATCCGTTAAACTGTGGATTCATGTAAATGTAGAGTCCTTTGACATTTGGCCTGTTACATACTTTTTTTTACACCCATACTGTTTCCAAATTTACAAAAATGTTGAAGATTGCTATTCTTGGACCTGAATCGACAGGAAAAACTATGTTGGCAAAACAGTTGGCTGATTATTTCGAGGCACCCTGGATACCGGAATATGCGCGTGAATATGTTGAAAAATTATCAAACCCATATACCTACGAGGACATTTGCACCATTGCGAGGAAACAAATAGAACAGGAAGAAGAAATTGAAAACCAGGAATCAAAGGATCAATACATTTTTTTTGATACTGAACTTATCATTACTAAAGTATGGTTTTCCTTTCGTTTCGGGCAGGTACCCGACTTTGTGACAGAACAATTACATGCAGGCTTTTTTGATTTATATTTACTTTGTCTGCCCGACCTGCCATGGGAACCTGATCCGGTTCGTGAACATGGTGAAGATCGGGATTTTTTTTTCAACTGGTATAAAAAAGAGATTGAACAAACCGGAAAACCTTACGTTATTGTAAGTGGAATTGGCAATCAACGTTTTCAAAACGCATTGACAGGATTAAAGACTCTAAAAGGCTAGGCCTGTAAGATAGCATTTCCATGTTCTGAATTTCAAATTCAGGATGCAAACCCGGGCTTCACATAAAATATCAATACTTTCAATATAATGCAGAAGGATTTATTAGAAACTATAAAAAAACTTTCCCAATTAGAGGGTTTCAAAGATGTATGTCATGAAAAAGGAAATAATGACACAATGCCTTCTATTGATGTATTACAGGAAATTGTCCAATTAGCCCGTTCAATTTTATTTCCCGGTTATTTTGGTGATTCAGCTGTAAACTCTCATACCATAATGAATCACATAGGAGTGAATATTGATCGTTTACAATTATTACTCTCCCAACAGATAAAAGCAGGAATCTGCTTCAACAATCAATCAGAAACAGTCAAGACAGAAAACATCGAAGAAGTGGGCAACAAAAAGGCTATTGAATTTATCATTCAACTGCCCGATATTCGCGAAAAACTACACACCGATGTAATTGCTGCATATAACGGAGATCCTGCCGCCAAGAGCTTTGGAGAGGTGATTTTCTGCTATCCCAGTATACGGGCAATCAGTAATTACAGGATTGCGCATGCCTTGTTGGAACTGGGCGTACCTTTAATACCTCGCATTATTACTGAAATGGCACATTCCGAAACAGGCATAGACATTCACCCCGGTGCAACCATTGGCGAGTATTTTACCATAGACCACGGAACGGGAGTGGTGATAGGCGAAACAGCCATTATTGGGAATAATGTCAAAATGTATCAGGGCGTAACCCTTGGTGCCAAGAGTTTTCCCTCTGACGAATCTGGAAATCCGATTAAAGGCATTCCCCGGCATCCGTGTATCGGGAATAATGTCATCATTTATTCCAACACCAGTATTTTAGGCCGGATCAACGTTGGTGATAATGCAGTCATCGGGGGCAACATGTGGGTCGATACAGATGTACCATCAGGAGCTAAACTGGCTCAGAACAAGAAACCAATCAAATAAAATAGTCAATACAATTGTATCACTTAGACTCTTGACATTAGACTTTAGACATACGACAATAGATAAAAAGAATATATGGAATTTGAAATGTTAGCAAAAACCTTCCGGGGATTGGAAGAAGTACTGGCCACTGAATTAGTAAATATCGGTGCCAACAATGTACAAATCCAACGGAGAGCGGTTAGTTTTACAGGCGATAAAGCCTTAATGTATAAAGCAAATTTGTGTTGCCGGACGGCTTCACGCATCCTGAAACCCATCCTGTCATTTGATGCTACTAATCCGGATGAAGTATACGAAGCGGTTAAAAATATCAACTGGAGTGATTACATGTCGGTAGATAGCACATTTGTTATTGACTCCACTGTCTTTTCAGAGGTTTTCCGTCATTCCAAGTTCGTAGCATATCGCGTAAAGGATGCAATTGCCGACTGGTTTACCGAGCGTTTCGAACGACGACCTTCCGTACGATTGGATGGAGCCCAACTCATGATCAACATTCACATTGCCGAACACCACTGCACCTTGTCCATCGACAGTTCCGGTGAATCGCTTCACAAACGCGGCTACCGTGTTGCACAGACCGAAGCACCGCTAAATGAAGCTTTGGCAGCAGGAATGCTCCTACTGGCTGGTTGGAATGGACAATCCAACTTTGTGGATCCCATGTGTGGTTCAGGGACACTGCTTATTGAAGCTGCGTTGATAGCCCTGAACATACCACCCGGCATCTACCGCTCCTCATTTGCTTTCGAAAAGTGGAATGACTTCGATGAAGAACTTTTTGATACTCTATACAACGACGATGCCTATGAGCGTCCGTTCGATTTTAAAATCTACGGGTCGGACAACTCCCCCCATGCCATTAAAATAGCAGAACAGAACGTGAAGAGTACTGGCCTGAGTAAATATATCGAATTACAGGTCATGCCCGTACAGAAACTGGAAGCACCTGCCGAAAACTGCATGATTGTGACCAATCCTCCGTATGGTGAACGGATCACTTCCGACGACATTTACGGATTGTACGCTGCACTGGGCACCACCATCAAGCATAAATTTGCAGGAAGTTCCGCTTGGGTGATCAGTTCCCACGAAGAATGCCTTGATAAAATAGGATTTAAACCTACCGAACGCATTCGTTTACTAAATGGAGCACTCGATTGTTGGTATTGTAAGTACGATATCTTTGCCGGAAAACGCAATGATTACGTGGCTAAACGTAAATCCGAATAGTAAAAAGCTGTGGGTACGACCTTTTTCAAGAAATATTTCAAAGTCAATACCCAGTCAACTGCTTTACAGCTTGCAATTTGTAATTTGGATCTTGTAAATTGTAAATTTAAACAGGTTTACTGTTTGGCAATTACAAAAATTATCTTACTTTTGCACTGCAATTGCCCAGATGGCGGAATTGGTAGACGCGCTGGTCTCAAACACCAGTGGATTCACTTCCATGCCGGTTCGATCCCGGCTCTGGGTACGGAAATCCCTCTTAATCTAACGATTAAGAGGGATTTATTTTTGTTCGCAGGAGCAAACTCTGCAGCAAATACAGGTTCAATCGGAAAAGTTACGTTTTAGAAAATAAAAGAATAATTTTGTTTTATGGAAAGAGAAACAAAATTAAGCAGCGTAGAGCATCAATTACTGAGCCTTATCCTCCCCTCAGGACTTCTTGATTATTTTGAGATAAAGTCAGCTCGAGACATTAAGGTTGCCTATGAAGTTTTATTAGTAGAGAAATCAGATATTCCAACCGAATATATAAATAAACCTATGCGTTGCCACGGGTTTTATCCAGAACAAACGATACACAATTTTCCACTTCGGGGTAAGGTGTTTGATTTAATTGTCAAGCGTCTTCGTTGGCTAAATGCAACAACTCAAGAGGTAGTAAGTAGAGATTGGGACTTGATTGCCAAAGGAACGCGATTTATGAAGGAATTTGCGTCTTTTTTTAAAGAATTACCTGGATACTCATGCGATAAGTAGTCAAAGTTTAGCCAACCATTACGGGCTTGATGGCAAGCAATTGCAGGAACAATACAAAGATTATCTGAGTGATTATCACGTGTGGGATCAAAAGAGTCATGCAGAGAATTAATTACTGTATAAACAAAACATAGGTGGTTTTCTAAGTATAGGAGAAACGAGTTTGTCAAATGGAGAGCTTTACACCATTATAACCAATAAAGCTGCCAAAGGCCGTAAAGGAGCTGTTGTAGCTATGGTCAAAGGCACAAATTCTATTGGATTATTTTGAGCTGTTGTAAAAAGAGGAGTACGGGGCGGTACTTTAAAATATCTTTCAAATTATCATGCTGAATTCGCCTTTAAATAGAATAAAAGAAAGGTTGATGACATATTTGAATCATTAGTTAAAATATTATAAAACCCAATAACCGATAAATTCGAAATATTTTGGTAATTTTGTTGTCGGGTACCATAGTGAATTCGGTACAATAAATATAATAATCTCTTATTTTTCTTATTTTTTTACCTTTTTCTTATAACTAACTTGCGTTAAATAACGAATACAAGCACTTTCATTTAACTCTGTATTATTTTCAATATTATTATTCAGAATTCATGTTTAATAACAATTGCATCGTAGAAAAAACGTAGTAAACAATGCCCCGAAATATTCAACAGATAATTGCCTTACTGGTATTTTTAATTAGCCCAATTGGATATGCTTCAGCATTTCCAATAACAGACGTGAGATATTTGACTCATTCCGATGGGTTGAGCAATCACAGAGTATTTACGATTATTGAAGATAAGTACGGTGCTATATGGGTAAGTACAAAAGCTGGTGTTGATCGTTATAATGGCCATGCAATAAAGAATTATACCCTTCCCGGAGATTTCTATTTTGGAGATATGGCTGGGAGAACAATCCGCTTATTTCAGGACAAGCACGAAGATATTTGGGCATATGACAATATTGGACGCATTTATAAATACTCCCCTATCTATGACCGCTTCAATCTGGAACTGAAACTCGGAGACTTCATTCACGAGAACATAATGCTCAACAAATACGTCAGAAGTAGCGATGGGAAAGAGCTATTCGGACTTACAAAAGGATTGTATATCAAAGACAAGTCCGGAAGTATAAAGCCAGCTATAACAGGTGTTGTAGTGAATGATATGGTCGAAGCAGGCAATACGTGGTTTATTGGCACAAGCTCAGGCCTTGGAGTGTTGACAAATGGGCGGAAGGTATCTATGCTCCACTCATTTAAAGACACTAATATCCAAACTTTATTCTATGACAAGGAAACAGTAAAACTGGTGATCGGGACATTCAATGACGGGCTGCGTGTAATGGATATGTCCACGCAAAAGGTATCGCACATCCATTCCGAAATCGATATTTTTACGAATCCGATACGGTCTATATTAAAACTAAATGCTAATACGATGGCAATAGGTATAGATGGTAGTGGAATTTACACGGTAGATCTTCGTAACAATAGAGTAGAACTGCTTATCAACTCCGAAGACAATAATGGCTTTAGTCTCCATGGTAACGGAATATACGCCATGCTCAAAGACCGACAAGGCAATCTATGGGCAGGTAGTTACACCGGTGGAGTTTCACTTATTGCACTTACAGATTCTCCCTCACGGCTCATAACTCATGAGAAGGGCAACGTTAATTCATTGGCTAATGATAATGTAAACGCCATAGCCGAAAATATAAATGGCGACATTTGGTATGCTACTGATCGGGGCGTAAGCATATACCTGAAGTCGGGAAGATGGATTCACACCCTGAACAAGTATGTGGGGGTAACCTTGTGTTCTTCCGAAAACGGTAATATGTTGCTGGGTACTTATGGCGAGGGAATTCTTATTCTGGACAAGAACGGGAAAGTGGTGAAACTGCTGAACAAACAGTCGGGCAACCTGACGTCCAATTATATCTTCTCTATAAAAAAAGATCACTCCGGTGATTATTGGGTGGGAGCATTGGACGGGGAACTAATGAATCTTGATGGAAATGAGAAACTGAAACAGCGATATCCCGTCAATCTTGTGCTTTCAATCACTGTAATTGACGACTACAGAATTGGCGCGGCTACAGTGGATGGCTTTTACATCATTGACAAGAATAAACACAAAGCAGAGCGATACGCCTCTTCGCAGGAACAGATACACAACAACATAAGTGCTTATATCATACCGATGCTATTCAATGCCAACGGGACTGTGTGGTTAGGCACAGAAGGAGGTGGGCTGAATCTTTATAACATCAAAACACGGAAGATATTACGCAGTTACAAAACGTCCGACGGATTGCCTTCGAACGACATATACAGCCTCCAGTCTGATTCGCAGGGACGCCTGTGGGTAAGCACTGGTAACGGAGTGGCTGTTATCAATGATTCTGTCGTGTTATCACTAAACTATCTCAAAGGGGTAGAAAAAGAGTATAACAAGTCAGCAGCCATCCGGTTGAAATCCGGCGATTTTATTTTTGGTGGTATCTCCGGAGCCGTACGGTTTTCACCTTCCGAGATCAATTTGATAGATTACCCTGCCCCTTTACGGATTACCGGATTTACAATCGACGGAATAAGTGAATCGAAAAAAGATAAATTAATGCTTTCTATTCACCAGGGAGTGGAAGACGGGCACATTACTCTTGCCTATAAGCAAAATACTTTTACCGTTAATTTTGAATCCATTAACCTGCGTTACCAGGAAGATATAGCATACCGTTACATATTGGAAGGATATGACAATGGATGGAGCGAGATATCAGTAGTCGGTACTGCCACCTATAAAAATGTAACTCCGGGCAAATACCTGCTACGAATATGCAGCGTACGCAAATGTGACGAAAAACTAATCAACGAGAAGAAAGTAAAAATAGTCGTTTCACATCCTTGGTGGAGTTCATGGTGGGCATGGATTGTTTATGCTTTGCTTATCGGTATGGCGGGGTACTTTATATTTCGATATAAATGGTATCAACTCCAAAAACAACACAACGAGGACAAAATACGATTCTTTGTGAATACAGCTCATGACATTCGTACCCCTGTCACACTGGTAATGGCACCTCTCGATGATATCCGCAAAGAAGAAAAGCTTTCTTCAAATGCTGCTTATCTGCTCGATGTAGCCCGACAAAACATCCGCAAACTGAATATTATCACTACGCAACTTCTTGAATTTGAAAAAATCGACTCCGGTAATCATCCGTTAAAACTTAATACTGTCGATCTAAGGGAAATACTACGAGAAGAAATCGGCTATTTCCAGAATGTGTGCGACAAAAAGAACATACAATTATCACTGACACTGCCCGACTTCCCGGCAAATATTCTCGGCGACAATCATCTGCTTGAGATGATATTTGATAATCTGATATCAAATGCATGTAAGTACACTAATGCCGGTGGATACATCAATGTAGTGCTTAGCGCAACCAACAATAAGGTCACCGCAGAAATAATTGACAGTGGTATAGGGATTCCTCAAAGTGACCATAAACATACATTTTCTAAAGTATTCAGGGCACAAAACGCAGTGGAAACGCAAGAAATAGGAACCGGATTTGGGTTGATACAAGTAAAACGCATTGTAAAAATGCTTCATGGAACTATAGAATTCAAGTCGGCTGAAGGAGAAGGTACTACTTTTACAGCCAGCTTTAGACGGGTTTACGACGAAGCAATAAATTCGTCAAGACAAACTCCGGTCAATAGTTTATCTGATGATGACAATTACTCATTGTCAGGCAACGTCATCGAGCCAGATCACAATAAAGATGTAACTGTGCTTATTGTAGAGGATAATGACGATTTGCGTCAATATCTCGGAAAAACCTTTTCACCAGAGTATAATGTCATCTTAATGCCTACGGCGGATGATGCGTTGTCATACTTGTTGGAGGAATATCCGGATCTGATTATCTCCGATGTGATGATGCCTGGAACTCAGGGCGACGATTTCTGCAGGGCAGTAAAAAACAATCCCGAGACAGCTGGCATCCCTGTGATACTTCTGACCGCCAAAGCCGGTCATGACTCCATTGTAACCGGACTCCAAAAGGGCGCTGACGATTATATTGCCAAACCGTTCAGCACAGAGATTCTGAAACTAAAAGTCCGAGGAGCCATTGAAAACCGAAATCGCTTGCGCAGTTATTTACTCAAACAAGCCGTAGTACAGGTAACCTCCGATAAGACGGCTAATGTGATAGACAATGCGGATGAAATAAGAACAGAGCCGGAATTATCGATCAGCGACCGAAAATTTATGGAAAGAATCACTGAAATTGTAGTGAGTAATATGATCAACACAGACTTTAGCATTGACATACTCTGTCGCGAAATGGCAATGAGTAGAACTTTGTTATATGGTCGGCTGAAGTCGCTTACAGGAAAAGCTCCCCAGGAATTCATCAGGATACTTTGCCTTGAGCGGGCAGCTGACTTGTTGCGGCAAGGAATGTTTGTTACAGACGTAGCCGAAGCAACAGGTTTTATCAACGCAAAATATTTTAGCACCATTTTCAAAAAACAGTTTGGGGTACAGCCTAGCAAATTTATCGAAAAAGGATAGTACACCTTAAACAAATATTCTTCGAACCTACAGGATTCTTAATAAATCTAACAGAAACCTCCATTCTACATCTTTTGATAAACAGTTGTTTATTAAATATACCAGCAATCAAACTCTAAATATCGGCAATCAAACCCCATAAGAAGCGTGGGGTTACTATTTTTGTGACCAAGTATGCAGGACGCTCTTCATCAGCAGTGACTTTATATCTGAGTTTAACTTTAAAGCTATTTTGGTATGCAAATGAACAAATCTACAACACTCTTTATCATCCTCGCGTGGGGAACATGTACCGCCTGTTCGTCAAATAGAGACGGACCCGATGCATCTCCATCCCCGTCAAAATCGAATGAAGTCATAGTATTTCAGGACGAATTCAAAACTTTTAATACCTCGGTTTGGAATAAAGAAACCCATACTACGGGATGGACCAATCAGGAGTTGCAATTCTACGATCCCGCTCACGTATCCATTGGAAAAGACGGTGACAAAACAGTCCTGATACTAACTGCCGAACGTAAGAATGACCAAATCATGTCGGGCAGAGTAAATACAAAAGCTAAGAAAAGTTTTAAATATGGAAAACTTGAAGCGAGTATCAAACTGCCTAAAACTGCTAATGGACTTTGGCCGGCATTCTGGATGCTGGGAGACAATAACAAAGAGTGGCCTGCCTGCGGTGAAATAGACATTATGGAAATGGGAGATGCGGAAGGAATACAATCCGGTAATACATCGCAACGTATCAATACAGCTCTTCATTTCGGCTCCGATGTCAAAAAACACGAACAGAAATATTTCACATCTAATGCTTCTGTGAATCTGCAGGACGGCAATTACCATCTATACACAATGGTATGGGACGAGAATAAAATTGAGGTGACTATTGATAGCATCCCCTTTAATACATTTGAGATAAAGGATAATCCCTATTTTCATGACAATTTTTTCATTTTGCTAAATCTTGCAGTTGGTGGTTCATACACCGGTATTACTGATATTTCGGGAATAACTGCGCTTAAGGAGGGTGAAAAAGCAGCCATGTATGTTGACTGGATAAAAATTATTGAGACTAAATAATCATAATACACATGAAAGAAAAAGTAATTTCAAGAACAGTGTTGTGTGGTGCAATGCTTTTAGGTATCGCAACAATGGCTATCCCTGCTGTGGCGTTTGCCCAACACACTACAACACAAAATACTGTCTCGCAAATAAAGGTAGCGGGAACCGTTAAAGACGAAGAAGGGCCGGTAATAGGAGCTTCTGTTTTGGAAAAAGGTAGCTCTAATGGCACCATTACGGATGTTAACGGAAGATTTACTCTTAATGTAAAAGCAGGTGGCACCTTGGTAATAAACTATGTAGGCTGCAAGAGTGCCGAGGTGAAAGTGTTGTCTGAATCGATTTCAGTGACATTGAAACAGGATAGCAGAGCTCTGAATGAGGTTGTAGTTACTGCATTAGGCATAAAACGCGACCGCAAAGCTCTGGGTTATGGTTTAGAGGAAGTGAAAGGCGGAGTATTCGAAAAGGCGAAAGAGACAAACGTAATCAATTCGCTGGCTGGTCGGGTGGCCGGTCTTGTAGTTAGTCAAACTGCAGGTGGTGCTTCTGGCTCAACCCGAGTAATTCTTCGTGGTTCAACAGAAATGACAGGCAACAACCAACCGCTTTATGTAATAGACGGAGTACCTTTGGATAACTCAAATTTTGGTTCGGCAGGAACTAGTGGAGGTTACGACCTGGGTGATGGTATCTCATCAATCAACCCTGATGACATTGAAAGCATGTCGGTGCTAAAAGGCCCCGCCGCTTCAGCTCTCTATGGTAGCCGTGCAAGCCATGGTGTAATTCTTATTACCACAAAAAAAGCCCGGAATGAACGCTATTCAGTTGAATATAACGGAACGCTTACTGTTGACAACCAATTGTCTAAATGGAATAACATTCAGCAGGTTTATGGAATGGGAAGCAATGGTAGTTATAGCATTGATGCCGTGTCAAATACGAACAAGAGCTGGGGTCCAAAAGCGGATGGCGGCAATATGTTGCGATATTTTGACGGTACTGAGCATCCGTATCTCATAATACCAGACAATATGTCGGGGTTCTTCCGAACAGGTCTGACCGCAAATAATACCGTCACAGTTTCGTCCAACACCGGAAATACCGGACTGCGCTTTACGCTTTCAGACGTGAGGAACAAAGACATAGTACCAAAATCCAGCCTGAGTCGTGACATCTTTAATCTTAGAGCAAACACTACATTAAAGAAGGTAGATTTTGATTTCTCGGTCAACTACACGCATGAAGATGTACAAAACCGTCCGGCACTGGGCGACAGTAAGTCAAACATAGGTAAGAATCTTATGACTCTTGCAAACACTTACAATCAGGCATGGCTACGCACCTATCAGAATGAAAACGGTGAATACTCCAACTGGAACGGAATGGATCCATACAATGTGAATCCTTATTGGGATGTTTACAAAAACTCAAACGAATCGAAGAAAGACCTGTTCCGCCTCCATGCTTCCGCCGTATGGAACATCGGATCACATCTTAAAATAAAAGGTACCAGTGGTGCCGAACTCAATTGGTTCAACTTCCAGGACTTCAAAGCACCGACTACGCCCGGGTACGAAGCTGGTTATCTTCAGAACAATCAGTTCCAAAACAAAATGTACAATTTTGAATTGATTGCCACCTATAACAACCGCTGGAAAGATATTGACGTCACAGGTACTGTGGGGGGTAACCTGTACAAGATTGATAAACAGACATCCATAATCACTGCACAGGATATGCAGATACGCGATGTGGTAGCCCTCATGAGCTTTAACGAAACCAGCCTTCAGGAAAACACTTACCGCAAACAAATTAACTCTGTTTTCGGAGCTGTCAATTTAGGATGGCGTAACCTTGTTTATCTGGATGCTACAATTCGTGGCGATAAGTCATCAACGCTTCCTGTAAACAACAATACCTATGTTTATCCTTCGGTATCGGGCAGTTTTGTGTTTTCCGAACTAGTTAAGCACAATGATGTATTGCCTTATGGAAAAATAAGAATGTCGTGGGCACAGGTTGGATCAGATACAGACCCCTACAAACTCGGGCTTGTATATTCCAAGTCTAAGTTTACATATCCTGGTTATACTATTGGATACATTGACAACGAGGTTATTCCTAATAAAGACCTTAAACCTACAAAAACCAATTCGTTTGAAGTAGGTTTTGAGACAAAATTCCTAAAACAACGCATAGGTCTCGACTTTACGTATTACAATCAGATTTCGAGAAATCAGATTATGGGTATGGCATCAACCTGGGCAACAGGCTATCCTTATCGTTTGATTAATGCTGGCGAGATACAGAACCAAGGTATTGAGGTAACACTTAACACACGTCCGGTGCAGGTCGGTGATTTTTCATGGGACTTGAATTTCAACTTCTCGAAAAACAATAACAAAGTAAGGAAACTCACAGATAACATGGATATGTTTGAGCTTGAAAAAGCATCATGGCTTGATGTGCAAGTAGCTGCAAAGGTAGGCGAGAATTTCGGCTCAATCATTGGCCCCGACTTCAAACGCAATACCGATGGGAATATTCTTATCGACCCTGCCACCGGTCTGCCTACGTACGACAAAAGCAACCATGTACTGGGCAATGCCTCATGGGACTGGACAGGGGGTATCAATACTACATTTAAATATAAAAATATAGGATTGACAGCATTGTTTGATGTTAAGGTTGGAGCTGATCTTTATTCTATGTCGCAACGTGCGGCCTATGAGTCTGGAAAAAGCATGGCCACATTAGATGGTCGTGAGGCATGGTACAAATCAGAAGAGGAACGTCAGGCTGCCGGAATTACCAAAGGTTCAGCTTTGTGGAATCCAACCGGAGGTTTCGTTTCACCGGGTGTTATCGATAATGGAGATGGAACCTATCGTCCCAATGACATCAAGATCAATCCTGAGACTTATTGGATGAGTGTGAGCCGCAATGCTCCGGCAATGTTCATTTATGACAACTCATACGTGAAATGCCGTGAAATCACCCTTAGTTACCAGTTTCCGAAAAAATGGTTCGGCAAGTTCATTCAGGATATGTCATTCTCTCTTGTCGCACGCAATCCGTTCATCGTCTGGAAAAGCATTCCTAATATAGATCCGGATTCCAACTACAACAACACGACCGGTATGGGACTTGAATATGGTTCACTGCCGTCGCGCAAAAGCTATGGTTTTAACCTTTACGTCAAATTCTAATCATCTAATAAAATAATGAAAACTAATATACGAACATATATATTGTTATTGCTGACAATATTCGCTGTTGGGGTCAGTTCCTGTAGTGACAGCTACATGGAGAATTTAAATACTGACCCGTCAAAGGCAAACAGCATCGATCCCAATGCACAGCTGACAACAGCCGAATTGCAGACCTACGGTGATCTTGGAATGGTGGAAATGTACCGAAATTACCATTATGCTTTCGCACAACAATTGATGGGTTGTTGGAACACGACTAATTTTGGAGGTCGCCACACTATTGACAACAATGAAATGAGCCGCATGTGGATATCTTTCTATCCTAAAG
>Ga0302286_10001596_pt1 | contig 16592 bp, 23 predicted proteins | sample III_Fen_E2_3_FD_198765 | JGI IMG/M metagenome (GOLD analysis project Ga0302286, IMG submission 198765) | Peat permafrost microbial communities from Stordalen Mire near Abisko, Sweden - III_Fen_E2_3 | ecosystem: Environmental > Terrestrial > Soil > Wetlands > Permafrost | place: Sweden: Abisko...
GTTGCTGTGCCGTCGCTTCCAATATAAACATCGGCATTAAGCGCCCAGATAACTTCATCGTTTGTATCCGATACCTTGCTCCCGACGGGGATAAGCAAACCAACAGAGCCGGTCAATAATAAAGTTGTCGTCGACGCTGTGCCGCTTTTCCGGGTTATACCGTTTAATTGAACAAGGCCACTAAGCCCCGGCCCGGCAGCAAGCAATGGATTAAACTGATTATAGGTTGCTTGCGCCAATTCCCAGGTGGTTGATAACTGGTCAATAAGAGTGTTAATCACCTGAACAAAAGGATCATCCTCTTGTAAATTGATTTGCAGGGTTTCCCCACTATCAGGATCAACAATCTGGTTTAATAATGCTTGTAACGAAGATCGAATGTCATTCAATCTTTTTAAATTAAAACCGGCAACTGTATCAACACCATAAGTCGTCATATTTAAGCCTCTATATAAAGTCCGTTGATTGTCACATAATCAGATATTTCATTGATATTCTTCTCAACAACGATTGTAATTGTTGGAGTGTATGCTCTGGTCGACCGCTCAATAACCAAAGAAAAATCAAGAATTCGCAATACGCCCGGCACAGCCAAAATTTTCTTTCTCAACGTATTCGAGAGAAGCGAACTATTTTTTGATCCGAGCAAAGTTGTATAATAAGGAATACCGTTTTTTACGTTTAGAAAATACTCACCTTCGTAGTGCATCAATGCTACTTTTACCCGTTGACGAACTTGGTCGGAACCAGAAATCAAAGTAAACTTATGATCGTTTCCGATAACCAAATCGTGGGTTATTGCGCCCAATTTTAACGTCCAGCTCATTAAACAACTCCTCCGCTATTATCCGGCCCGGCACGAACACCGCTATGAACATGAACTGCATTGATTGTTTTCCCCGAATGAGAAATTCCGTTACCGGTTAAAATAGGATCGTTCGCAGTTACACCGGACATTGTTCCGCTGACAAAAACATTACCTTTAATATTAATTGTCGGCGCAGATATAGCAATTGTATTTTGTGTCAGTGAAATTGTTGAGTCGCCAAAACCAGTAACAGAAGACCAAAAAGAAACCAACGACCAAAACAAAGGATTTGCTGTTCCTTGAACCCCGGCTAATGTGCCTGGGCCGTTTGCGGCAATACAAATATACTTACTGCCGCTATGTTGAACAATTTGATCAACAGTATAATTGGATGTATCGACATATTCCGGATCGGTATCTGTATTATCGGGATGTCTTACCCCGACCACATTGTTCGGCCCGTTTTGTTTTGTACAAACATAATAAGCCGAACCATATTTTACATTGGTACTAACCGGATAATTTACTTCATCACTCCAGTCGGGGGCGCAGCAAACAACATCAATTCCGGCATTTGATACTTTAACATAACGCCCTAAATTTGTATTCCTCATGACCACCCCGTCGTTCTGCCATGACGGGATCGCATTTGGCAAAGCAATTAATCCTACAATCGCAATCCCGTCGCAAAGGGAATGGGCTCTTGGCATAGTTAACTCGACCGGGTCTTGAACCCTGCCGTATTTATGCCAATTATCAATACTTCTTTGCGAAAAAATAATAAGGCATTGGTCGCCCTTGCCGACCGGGAAAGTCAAACTGAATCCGGTTGAGGTCGAATACGGAAAAACACAGGGAACTTGAATTAAATCCGGCAACTGTTGTTTTATTGATGTTCCATTTAACGCAGTAACGATTTGTCGAATATTCGGAGTTACTATCACGGTTTGATTGGTTGAATCAAACGACTGCACGGTTCCGGGAATAGATGTATTTACCCCATAAAGAAGCCGCTGAATGACCTGTTGCAAAATTGCCGGGTCTTTATTATCTAAAAAACTCAGATCCATTTTATACCCCGAACTTTTTTGATTCTATTCGCATTTGCCAGGCATCGCCGCTCGTATCGCCGTTAAACTCAATCGTGTGTACTTTATAATCCCCATTATACATCGGCACAAAGCCGCTTTCAAGCTGAACAATATCCCCCGGCGTAACCTTGGGGTTCATAAAGGCTGTTATTTCTATTCCGGTTTGAAGTTGCATTTTATCTTGAAGTTGAGGGGTTGCATGAAAAAGATTGCCAGCTTCGTTTGATACTTTGTGTTTAGTGTTCCCGGCTCTCGTGTCTTTAATTGCCTGAAATACTCCATTTTGAACGCTCCAACTGAAGCCGTAACAGTTCGCTAATCGGTCAAGTTCCACCGCAACTCGGCCATTAACAATATAGCCACGAGAACCGAAAATTCCTTCTATATCAATCTTACTCCCGCTTGTTTGTACATCCGGCATTGCGGAAGCAAGATCAAATACAACTGTTTTTACCTCTGTATTCGCCGGATAAACTTTTTGTAGCAATCCGGCGCTAATACCATTGTACCCATCGAATAGCGTCATTGTCGTTTTATTGCTCGAGCCCTCTTTAGAAGGCATTACCTGCAACACTTGCCCATCAGCCAATAAAGACATCGGAATATTTGACCAACCAACAAACAATTGAGCCCGCAGTGATTGTTTCGGTTGCATCAATAGTTTTCTGGTATCGGGGCGAAGGTTATATATTTCTATTGTTGATTCATTCGGCTGACCGACCAACTGTTTGTTAATGACAAAAGATATTTGCAGATTTTCACGTGAGCCGTCGGCAACAATATTTAACAGATTTTTGGTCGTGCTGCTCTCAACAATCTTGCCGCTTTGATCGGTGGAAGTTGACGTTATTTTTTGTTGTATTCTTAATTCCGCTCGTCTGATAAATGGTTGACTCATGCTACCACCGTATAGTCGAGATCATCCATTGAAAAATTAAGGGCTCGGGTCGGCATCAATTCAGCGGCGGCGAGTTCAAAGGCAGATAAGGCCACATCGTTGAAATAATACAGAACCGCATCTTGATTGCTCTTGGCAATACCATCTCCCCAGGCATCAATCGAACTTGATCCGCCGTTATTTAAATTACTGACGAACAAATTATTCATCGGGAAACCAAAATTGTAACCGTTTAGCAAATTGATCCCTGGCGCTAAAAGGATTCCGTTCAAATACAAAGGTTCATCTTCGTTGAACAAATTCAAAAACCAAGAAACATATTCATAACTATAGGCAAGACCAAAGGTCAGATAAACATTGTTGATTAAACTCTGGAGCGAAAAGGCCGTGTTCCCGGCAAGCTGAATAAAATTGATTGACTTTAACAAAGCATTCTGCGCGGTAATAAAATTATTATACAGGCCTTGCGTTAACGGATTCACATCGGTACTATTTTCAATCCCGGCAACAACGCCGTTTAGTCCAACATAATTTTCATCTACCCAGGTTTTAACAACTGTTTGAGATAATACTTCTTGATCCGTATAGGGAACGACATCTTGAATTCCAATATCCGATAAGCTGACGGCACTAGCAGTAATAGGATAAGTAGAATTAATTTTTAACCGAGTTTTGGTTTCGGAAGTCAGGTATGTCGATTTGATTGCAGAAGTATCTACTGTTTCAAACAAATCTTTTGAATAAGACCCGGTGTTAAAGTTGGTCAAATTTACTTTCTTGAATTTAACCGTAACTTTCAATTGCCCCCGGAATGGAGCCTCATGTGTTGCCCCCAAACTTTCAATTGCCATTGATTCATAAATTTCATGCTGGGTCAGTATGGTCAAGAGCTCGCGGGAATTCCGCATCCGTTTGAGTTCTTGCCATATTGTTCTTGAGGTTTCTCCGACTAAAGGAGAATTAGGACCGTCAATATTTGAGACATAAAAATTAAGCTCAAGATAATCGGGTTTAATAATAATGTGATCGGTCATCGGCGAACCGTTTTCAAGCACTTGGTCAACAACATCGTTATCGGCAGTATGGGCTTCACTAACCGTAATATAAGCGTCCAAATCTTGTAAAATAGCAAAACCATCAGTATTAAAAATAGTAACGGCTTGTGTCGGTTCGCTCATTTAAAAAGCTCCTATGGGCGCGGTCATTCCGGGCGCAATAGATTGAAGGGTATTTGAAGTTCTATTTGCAACTTCACGCGCCACTTCGTTGGGGTTTGCCGCACCATTAATATTAATGATTTGATTCATTGACGTGCTGTTTGCAGAATGATTTGATACTGGCTGCACTGGCGCAACATGATTTGATATACCATTATTGATGGCAATCTGATTTGATGCAATTGCTTGCCCCTGGGCTATTGCGCCTTTGGTTGGACTCGTCAAATCATACTTATCGGTCGATCCGGTAACTGCCTGATTGGTTTTGTCCTGAACATTCTTCAGTCCTTCGCTTGCGCCCCGGAAAATTTTTCCAACACCCGGTATTTTACCGAGCAAATTGAGCAAACCACGAATTGAATCGATAACAACATTAATCGGCATTAACAGGGCTTTCATAAAAGTCTGTCCCATTACCTTAATTGCCCCGATCATACTCCCGGTTGATTTCCATAATTTATCGAACCACATGGTAAGCAAAACAATTGCGCCGACAATGGCCGCTATAGCCGCGATAACCGCCGCCACTATCCAAGTAATAGGATTTGCCCAAAGTGCCGCCGTAAACGCCCAAACAGCGGGGATTACCGTTGTAAAAAGAGCGGTTGCAAAGGCAATGCATGCCGGGATAGCGGCAGATATCATTGAAACAGTAAATCCGACGACTGCCCTCCATACATTTCCAATCATTACCGCAGCAGTTCTAACCAAAGCCGGGATGGTTTTTGTTGTCAAAGTAGCCGCAAAACTCCAAGCGGATAACATCGCGCTTTTAAGCGAAGCAGCAAAGGCGGCGGCGGCAAAGCGGGGAGATGTCATTACCATTCTCCACCAACTTCCCATAACCGCTATTCCCTTGATCAATTCAACCTTAAGGAAATTAAGGGATAACGCGATTCGGGCAAAAGAAGCCTGAACCCAGGGCGTTGTTTGAATCCAAAGTAATGCCCAAGCATATGATGTTTTAAGATTAAATGCAAACTGAATAATTGCAATAATTGATTTGCCGACTGCAAGCGGAAGCGCCATTGCCATAATTGCGGCCAGCGCAAGGCAAGCGGTTGCAACCACTCCGGCAATGATTGCCGTCCCCAACATTGATTGAGTAAGCGTTGAAATAATCCAAATAAGCGGTTTTAAAACAGTCATCAAAATACTAAGAACACCAACCGCTATTTTTAAGCCGCTTGAAACTCCTTCAATGAAACCCCTCAAGGCAGTTTCAATCAATTGCCGATTAGTTTTAACCCAATCTTTCAGGTGCTCCAATAATTCGGTCATTTCCGGCATAGCACCGAGAATAGCGCGTTTATAAACAGCGGTAATTGTGGACTGCAAAGAATGCAATACTTCTTCAAATTTTTGAGCGGCTTTAATCTGATTTTCGGGAATAATGGCACCCTGTCCCCGAGCCTCGCCAAACAATTCCTCGACGCCCTCTTTCCCTTGCTTCAAAAGGCGGATAGTATCGGGCGTAAACCCTAAACCTTCGCCCAATTTTGTCGCCTCAATATCGCTCATTCCCTTGAACGTATCTGCCATACTTGCAGTATATTGTTCAAGCGATTGACCTGAGCGCATTGCTCCTTGAGCAAGCAAATCAATATCACTTTTTACAGAATCGGCGGAGCCACCGAGTTGTTCGATTGCATACTGATAAGTTTGAAGCGATTCATAAGAAACACCAAGACTTTTTGCAAAGTTTGATTCGGCAACAACGCTATGAACGGTTTCAACGGCAAAGTAACCAATAGCAGCAGCGGTTCCAGTTAAAGTCATTGCTAACTTTTTACCGGCTTCGCGAATTTGATCCATAACTTTTTTGGCGGCTTCAGCCGGGGCAAGATTTGTTTCAAATCCCAAAATAGTTATGAACTCGTCAACTATCGTTCTAGCCATTATTATCTTCCTGAGATTTTGCTTCTACATACTGATTCAGGTCGAGCCAGTCATTCATCGTCCAAACATCGTCCATCGTATAAGTGCCGTCCGATAAATCTTTGAACGTACATATTTTTGACATCACTAATCTAATCAATGGCCAATCGTATGCACACTCTTCGGGTATCGTTATTTTCCGCTGACCGTTGTCGGCGCTGGTGACTGTGGCAAAAATGTTTTCACCCCAGCGCCGATTCCTTTTAAAAAAGGTTTGACGTTATTCCATGTTACCCAAATTGCAACCGGGTAATAATCGCCGGGGTGGTTTTGGAAATGAAGATCAAAGGCAACCGGATCGCTCAATTTCTGATCTTCGCAATAAACATCACTCGAAAACGCAGAGGTAAAAATCCCGGAAACTTCGTCGGGGTCAAGGCTTGAAATTAGGGAAATAATAGATACGACCATGGTCGCGAGCTCTTTATTATCCAGGCTAAAATCAAGTCCTTCAAGATCAACTTTCCCGTCTTTGGAAGGAACGTTCTTCTTGAGCAGGTCAAGAGCACCGACCGCACCCTTGTTGGCGACCAGCTTTGACAATGCTGAAATAACCCTGAGGCCGAACGGAGCAGCCTTTACGGGAGGCATTTTACGCATCCCATAGTGACGGCCTTCGAGCGTTAATTTACAGTGAAACATATCCATTTCAAATCATCCTCTATTTTAATGGATTAACCTTCGCTTTCATCCGGACTGAAATCTTCGCCAATAAAGGTAAAGCTCTGAGTCTGCATTTCTGCGCCGCCAGTGGAGGCAGTCGCCAAATCACCCAGGCAATTTTGAAGTTTTACAACTTCCTCAACGCCCGAATAAATCGAAATATTGAGAAGTATCGGATTTGACCGATGCAGTTTATACAAACGGTTGAACAGGCCGCATTCCGGAGAAGTTGGCTTTAGTTTTAACGTTACTTTTCCGGCAGTACCAGCAGAAACAGAAAGCCTCGATCTGTCGAGTCCTTCCTGAACCTTAATACGACCCTCATTGGGCTCAAAAGAAATTGCATCATTGTCCCCGGCAAAGTCAGTAACAACCCGTTGAAAACTACCATCGGCAGCGGCAACAATGACGGAGCATTTTGCTTGCGAATAAAGTTGAGTATTTCTTCCCATCTTGAATTCTCCTTATGCAATCAGCTTCGCATAATTAGCGAGAGCATCGGTTTTTTCTTTTACATAACCGGGGTCGAATTCCCCGCCGCTAAACGCCCGTTCGAATTCGGTATTGATGCTCTTAATAAGATCAGCAACGCGCTTCCGATGTACCGCAGCATTTTTCAAATCTTCGGGCGTCATTTTGGCGTCCAATTTTTTCTCTACTTTGTCGCCCTTCTTGGCAACCCGGATAATCTTCATTTATTGTCTCCTATTTATAACATGGACATTCGTTTTGTGCTTCGCTATTATCATCACCATACGGGCAGGGCGCACCCTTAACAACCTGAATTTCTTTGCACCCGGAAACACATTGCTCAGTGTCAGCACGAAAACACTTACAAAGATTTTTCATAAAACTATCTGAAACCTTTACTTTAATTACTTTCATGTCAACACCTCTTTATCAGGAATAAGCTTCGACGTTAATATTGATCGAATGAACCGCCCCGTCAAGATTTGCAATGATTGTTGACGGAGGCCCGATTCTGGAGGCCCGATCCGATACCGTCATGTTCTGAAGCGGCGTAAACGAAATCGTATAGGCCGGGTCGATAGAAACCTTGTTATCGTTGCTGGCGAGTTGAATCGGTCTTGCCGCAAAAGTGCCGTTTAAAACGTAACGGCGGCAAATGCTATCCTCGGCATTGAAAATAAGGTTAACGCCGTTTGTGGTATACGGAACCTTATTATTTTGCAGGAAAACATTGTATACAGCAACCTGAAGCTCTTCCTTGAAGTTGTCCAAGTTAATCCGGTCGTCAATAAACCAAGATGTGTTTGAATCAACGCCTTCACGAGTGGTACGACTGTTGTTGCCAACCAGCGTAAACGTATTGATACGCTTGCTCGTCAATACCGCCAATTCCGATTCGGTAACAGGTACGGTCGGGATACCGTACAGGTCTTTGAATTTCATCGTAATTGTGGAATTCGAAGCCGAATAGTTGACGCTCAGGGCAATCGCCAGAATCGCCATTTCCGGATAATAATACGGGTTGTTGTGATAAACAACAAACGTCCGAGTATAACCGGCAGTCTTACAAAGATACCCGATATCGGTTGTTGAGCCGCTATCATGGGCAAATGCCGAATTTACGCACAGACCAATGATTCCGGTTCTTGCTTCACAATATGCGGCGGCAAGAGTTTGGTCGCTACTGTCGCGATAAGTTTTGTCGAGGACTTTTCCGTAAACAAACTTTCCGGAAGCGGAAGCGGCCTCATCGATATACGCCAGTTCACTGGCAATATCGCCCGGCAAATAGCCCGGAACAGTATAGGCGGTTTGCACGTCATTGGTATCGATGTATTGACCACCTAAGAAGCCCGAACCGGAAACATCAACGCCGGTCGCGGCGGCACTCAAATAAGATACTGTCGAAGAAGCCCCAGCAATTCCCGAAGTGATCCTCATCGTCCCGGCTGCCCCGGCAACAACAGTACAAAGGGTATACCCTCCGGTTGCGACGGCGCGAAGTTTGGTTTGAATTACGGTTGCGACTGCCGCCATTGTAGCACAGGAATGGAAATCAAGAGCGGTAATCGATTGTTCCGAACCGTCAATTGAAATTTTGAAACTACCGGTCGTAACCGCCGTCCAAGTTGCAATGGTTTGTTGGACTGAACCGAGTTCAAGATAACCGGCAACAGCAGCCTCAAAAATTCGGGCAATTGCCATCGTCTTGGCTCGCGGAGATTGAGAAAAGAATGCTGTCGCCGCCTTGTAAGCTTCGGAGGATGTGGCGAAACCGTCGGCGGTGACAGCACTCAAAGATGAATAGAAACGAATGCGGTTCGAATCTTGGTCAAAAGTTGCGTTGGGGGTACAGAAACACGGAATAGAAAAATCCGTTGTGGTTTCTGCCTGGGGTTTGGTGATGTTGACGGTAACATCAATATCCCTGGGCAGCGATTTAGAGCTGGAAACAATAATGGAACTCATATTTTATTTCTCCTTAAATTATTTGATTGATGCAATTACTTGTCTCAAACGATACTCTTGATCCTCGAGAACGTCTTTACTGACCGAACCGTGCTGTTTTCCAAGTTGATAAACAAGTTTCAAGTTATCAGCAATTTTCCCCAATGAAGTAAGATTATTGTTATCAATACTTCCGTCGACTTTCTTCTGCTTCGCATCCGCTTTCTTCATCTTCAATGTACGGAGAATTTTCATAACCTTATTCCTTATCGCTTTTTTTGATTTTCTTTTCCACTTCTTCAACCGCCGATACTTCACAATGTGCAACAGCATCGCGCAACGGTTTACGACTCAAATATTCAGCTTGCCATACTTCGTTGGCAACCGTTGCCGATTCTTTGGGCTTAATTTCAAGTCCACAAACTTGAACCGTTTGTTTGGAGTTGTTGATAATTTTCATTTTTATACCCTATTTGATTTCCAATTCCGACAACATTCCTTGAGCTGCATCAAGATGATTGAGAGAAGAAATAATGGCATCTACATTTTCTCTCTGATAAATCGAATAATTTGCTCGCCGAAAAGTGTCTTTCATTTGCTTGAACTGTCTTACAGCCGGAATCAAAGATTCGCCAATTTTTTTTGCCTGAATAACAAGCGGTTTAATAATATTATCTCCGGTCATATCCTCATCACCAATTTTTACTTTAATCAATTTCATTTCTTATTTTCCTTACGCTTGATTAAATTCTGTTGTTATTTGAATTCGATTGAAATAATCCGCATCAAAAACCTCGCTCTGTACATGATAAAAAGAGCATTTTAACTCCTGTCTTTCTTCAAATTTCGCGTCAATAAATGGCGCACTTGTATTATTAATCGTCCCTTTATCAGATAACCCGAAACCGTAAATCCCCATCCCATAAAAAAACTTAATGGTTTGAAAACTTGCTTGCAGGTTTGCCAAAGTACTCCGGGCATCGCCACCCAGTGCCTCAACAACGTAAGTCAGCAAACCCAGTCCTCTGACTGTTTCCGTCGCCCCGGTACTCGTGCCCGCAAAAGTAACAATGTCGTTTGCAACGGCAGTGTAATCCATTGTGATAATGCTGCAATACGGTTTGTTTGGTTGCGGGGTATCGGCACGGCGCAGAATGGTCGAGCGACCGGTAATCGCCTCCACGTAATCGGCAAAATATTTGTTTGCCAAATCGTATTTTGTAAAATCCTTGCTCACGCCGTTTCCTCGTTATCGCGGTCAAGATATTTAACCGCTAAATATTTCCGGTACATTCCGTCCGCCGATCTATTCGCCTCAATATATACACGATAAACATCATCGTCATATTTAAAAAATGTTTGAACTTGCGTCGCATCCTCTGCCGCACTATCTATAAAATACAGCTTCTTATTCCGTGTGTAAACCGTAATTGATTTCTTCTTAATTAACCCCTCGTCCAGAAGTTGAAGATCATCAGTAGAAGTTGGCAGAATAACCCCGACAAACCAGTAAGCGGAACCCTTGGTTTTTTGATAAATATGATCAACAACAGACCCCGTTTCATCGTAAGCCCAAATCTTACGAAGAAATTGGTCTAACACTGGAATCATATTTATCGGAAACATATTTTATTTCTCGCTCTTTTTTCTTATCGCGAACGTAACGGTTTGCCTCATTAGCCCGGTATCAATTAAGGGGTTCGCGCTTTTCTTTTTTGCAATCGTTGCCGGGGCGTTCGGGGGTTCACTAAGCTCGGTAATTTCAGTTTTCATAACCGCAACCGCTTTTAAGCCCATCAACTCGGCTAAATCCTCTAACTTCAATTTTCCCCGGTTAACAGCTTCTAAGCCTTTCTTAATCGGTTCACTCAACTCCCTGCTTGCGCGTTTACCGCCAATATCCATAAATCGGCGCGGCGGTATATGTTCTAACCCTTGGGCATCTTTCGTTCCGTAATTGTTATAAAAAGCCACGTCTATTACTGCAACGCCATTTGGGTAAGTTGCAGCGGTTGCCTTGCCCTTTGGAAAACCGATAACAACTTCCGGCAAATCTTTCAACCGGGCAATTAATTCCTTAATGGCGGTTGGCTTTTTCTCTTTGATTTTTGCTTTGATACCGGCCATTAGGATAATCATGCTCCCGAATTTTACGGCTTAACTCAACTTGGTTTGCCAGCTCTTTTTCTTTGCGTTCCCGGAACAATATCTTCAGGGCAATTATAACCCCGACGGCTTTGACCAAAAAGGGAAACAAGCTCTTTTTTTGAGCAAGCGGAATAAAGCTAAGATCGAGTTCGTCGGTTTTCTTAACTTTTAATGTCCTCATAATACAATTGCCTCAACCGGATATTGGGTATTTGCAACTTGATTTGCAATCAACGGGCCGCGACCCATTTTATTCCGAATACGAATGAACTCCTGTCCGAACCGGGTAGAGGCCAAAAATTTATCATCATTCCGATCATACATCGGCATCTCCAGAGTTTTGGACAAATCACCAACTGTCGCACTCGTCATAATCCCCAACGCTTGTGACATAGCGGCGGAGCCCGGAGCAAGCTCCGCCGACAATTGGGTATCAACAAACAAAGATAATAAATGTGCTGTCAGATAGTAAGCAGCTTTTCTATAATATTTTCCGAACGTACCCTCGGTAACTTCTACCGAAACATCGTCTTCGAGAATGGCCGTAATCCGCGAAGTTGCGAATACTGCCGAATCATCAAAGATCGGTGCAAAGTAAGCTCGGAAATCCGCTTCTGACAGCACGGTTGCCATATCGTTATTCCTTATCGTCCTGCTGGGCTTTAAATACCCAGGAGATCAAACGTTTATCGGTTGTATCGGCGTCAAACTCGATGTCAAGTTTCTTCGCCAAAACTTCAAGCTGTTCCCGATCCATTGCGCCGAGTTGTTTCTGGGTAAAATACTCGACTTCGGATTCTTTTACCTTTTCTTCAACATTCAGCTCATTTGCCTCTTCCGATGTAACCCGTTCAATTTTGGTTTCGGGAACCTTGGCATTTTCTCCGGTAACAAGCGTCGACGCTGCCGCCAAATTACCGCCGGGTATCTTTAGCGCACCTTCGTGCATCCCGGCGCTTAATTCGGCGATATAACGCTGTTTGTATTGATTGGCCTTGTCCATGTCGATGCTGTTGCCAAAATTATTGGCACGAAGCAGATTAAACTTCGGATAACCATCCCGGTCAAGATAGGGCGCAATTTCGGGATTCTGGTCACCACCGACACTTCTGATTTGCAGCATCAAGTTTTTGTAATTGGAATAACCAATTTCGCGGGATACGGAAGACTTATCGACCGCACTATCAATCTGGCGATTATTCAAAATAACCAGAACGCCGTTTGCGATAAGCTGCTGAAAAAACGGATGCGACTGAATTTTTTCTTCAAACACAGAAGAATCAACTTCAGTAATGGCGTTGTCGGATTCGATATTTACTCGAGCGCCGAGGCCTTTTGTACCACCCTGCTTTGTCATCAAATTGATAAAGTAAGGGGTCGGACTTGTATTTTGGATCAAAATTTTCATAATAAAAACATCCTCTACTTTTCTAAAATTCGAGGACGGTATTTATCCGCCCTCGATTCGTTATAGATTAGATACCTTCCATATGGGCAGCGGAGCGCGGATACCGAACAACGCAACCGGCGCTATAAGCATACCAGAGCAGAATGTAGGTAAACAAATTCTGCTGAACCGGCATACTCTGAGCTTCTTCAGGAATTTCAACGGCAATTTTGTCCTCTTTCTTCACATAAGCGGACATCTTGCCGGTGCCGTTATAACCGGCACCTTCGTATTCATTCACCGGAATGATATCTTCCAGGCTCTTGAAATACGGGCTGTTTTCCAGAATATAGGTCATGATCGAAATATCGCGGTTTTCCAAACGGCGGTTGACCAGATAATTCCATTTGCTCGGGGAGAGCAGGAGCTTATTGGGCCGTTCGCGCATTTTGGAATTTACCCAGATCGTCATTGCGATACCGGAAACGTCGGCAAGAATTTCATCTGCCGTCTTGGATTCCCAATTCGTATCTCCATTTGCGCCGACGTCAACCACGCCGACCGGAATTAACGGGTTATTCAGGAAGCCGGGAACGCCAGCATCCGGCAATCCATAGAATGCCTGGTCATTCAATGCTTCTTCAACGCCGCGAAGAGCAGCAGTCTGGCGAATCTGTTCCGGCGAATAACGGGCGCGGCCATTGCGCTGGGCAACAACAAAGCCCTGGAGTTCCTGAATGGTCCAAGTGGCACCAATCCCCCACATTACAACCGGGTATTTGATTTCCTTACCGCCGCCGTCTACAAACGGAACGTCTTTGCCGCCAGCATTGATTACTTTGGCCTTGGCGAAGAAGTCATAGACTTCGGACGTAATTTCTTTTACGCCAGCACCGCCCTGATTGATGATCGGGAAAACGTTACGGAAGGGGAGGATTTCATATTCCACTTCGTAAGCTTTTGCGGTCAGGAACTCGAGCGCACGGTTGAAAAACAGTGACTGATTTTCAACGGCGTCGGTTGCGAGGTGCATACCGTCCGCTTTCAAAGAATGGGCCAGATAAATCCGGTCTTCATGCGTCAAATTGGCGTAAAAACTTGCCGCCGCATCAGCAACATGAATCTTGCTCATGCCGCCCATGCTGGTCACCGGCTGAACGCCGTTGCCCTTCGCATATTTGGCAGAATCTCCGATATAAGATACGTTCATTTTATTCATTCCTTTCCTGTTTTAGCGGAGGCCTTTAACATCAATGATACCAACCTGACCAACGCTGTAAGTGCCGGTATAAATCGCCGACCCCAACTGCGTCCGACCCGAACCGCTCGCGGCGTAAATTTCGCCCGTAGCATCATCGAAATAAACACTACCGCCACCGGCAGTAGCTTCAAGGCAAAGTACCTTAATAAGACCGTCCTGTCTGAAGGCACCAACATGTCCTTCGCGAACCGTAGTGGTCTTGGAGGCAGCACCGGCTCCACCTTCTTCGGTAATACTTCTCAGGGATACGCCCAAAATGGTCGCCGCAACAACAGCAGCGGTACCAACAACAGTCTGGAAACTATCCCAACCGAGCATCACGTTAATTTCAATGCCGCTTCCACCGGTAACAACGCCGGGATAAGTAACACTCGAAGTCGTGCCGGTCGTGCCGGAAGTAATCTTGAACTGTTCGGTGGCATCATCCCAAACAACCGTGGCCAGCGTATAACCGCCAGTACCGATTGCCCGAACCGCCGTCTGAATTACACTCGCAATCCCATCGAGATCGGTTGCGGAATGAAAATCAAGGGCAGTAATATTGTGAGCAACGCCGTTAATCTTGATACTGAATTCACCGGTGGTAATCGCAGTCCAGGTCGAAAGAACCTGAATCGGAAAACCAGTGCCGATCAGATAACCGGCAGAAGCCGCATGAATGCTGGTCGTGCCCAAACGAGCGCGAGGCGGCGGGCCGTAGCTGGAACCGAGACTAACAACACGTCCAAAAGGAATGTCGCCATTTTCGGCAATAAACGAAAAATCGCGGGTCGGATTGGAATCCGCATTCGCGCCCGGCAGACCGTCGGACAACACGCGATCATACTGCTTCTGTACATAAGAGGGAACCGCGACACTCATTATTTGCCTCCATTGAGTTTCAACAGCCGAGCTTCTTTCGCTACCTGAACAAAACTTTTCTTCGAAGTATTTTCCGGAGCTTCATCGTTTGCCAGAATCTGCATGTCATGTTCCCATGAATCAATCTTTTTCTGGCTGGTCTTTACGGCAGCGTTGAACATGCTGTCAAGAGCTTGGGGATGCAGGGATTTGGTAACAACGCCGGGCATCTGCTTTTTGATTACAGCACGTTTTACCGCATCGCCGTCGAATTTACCGTCGCGCCCGATATAGCTATCGACCGCAAAAGTCGAACCGAGAATTTTGGAAGCAACGGCGGTCAAACTCAACATCTTGCCGACCGCAGTTTCCGCGCTATCGCCTTTTTTCTGCATGTCAAGGAACCTCTTGCAATAATCATATGCAGCCTGATCCATCTTGCCGACTTTACCTTCTTCGAGTTCAACCTCGAAAATAGTATCATCTTCGTCGACACCTTCTTTCATTTCCTCGGCTTCTTCTTCCGGAGTTTCTTCAGCGGATTCCTCTTTGGTTTCTGCTTCATCTTCTTCGGTTACTTCGCCGTCATTGTCTTCTTCGCCGTCTTCAAGATCGTCATCATCGACGCCGGGAATTTCGACCTTCTTATCGTCGTCTTCACCGTCTTCCTGAATTTTGACATCCTTTTCATCCATTTCTTCAACTTCCGCTCCTTCGCCTTCCAACTTCTTAGCGACTTCGGACGAAATTTCGGAAACGTTTTCTTCGTCTTCGTCAGTCGCCAAAAAATAGCGATAACGAGCCGTCGGCTTCTGGGCTTTATCAAGAGCCTTCGCCTGTGCTTTTCCAAACTTTCTCATTGTTTGTTTTCCTTTTACTTTATTCTCAGTGCTGTCGCACACTCGACAACTTGAACCGCAACGTCCATTTTGAACCAGAGCAACATGGTTCGGCATCAAATAAAACTGAACAGCTCGATACTTCTGACCGTCCTTCGAACCTTCCTGACTGCGATACGCCGTCTCATAACCGGCAGAAAGTTCATCGTAATCGTCAGATTCTTGAAGTTTATCAATCGCCCATTGATCGTGGATCATGATGTCGTTTATGATATATGTTTCACCATCGACAACTTGAACACGAGCATTTGAACCGGTTGTTCCAACAATAACTTTTTTCACCGTCTCCGGCGTTACTTCATTTTCTTCCGGATGTTCCATCGTGATCGGAATGTTATTGAAATAATTGCAGCATTCCTTGAGCGCTTCCGGCGGACGGTAAACGGTAATCAATTCACCGTCAGCAACGACGGAACCGTCTTCACATTGGACATTGGAATATTGGAGTAAACCAGATTTGGCGATTCGACAGTCCGGTAGGAGTAAGTATCCGGCAGGGTGAATCCTGCGTTTACTTCCCTGGGTCTTGATGAAATCGACAATCTTTAAAGTCTTCAATCAGTTTTCTCCTACTTGTTATAGATAATAATTGATTTCGCTCAATAATGCAAGCAATATTAATTCACCTGCATTTTGCCTATATTTATTTGTTGATGATCGCAAGAATAGCTTGCTGATATTCTTTATATTCTTGAGGCGTCAATTCCGTTCCTTCGAGAGCTTTAAACGAATTATAGTCGCCCCGGATATGTTTGCGCCATGCCTGATCACGTTTGAATTTTTCGGCATCTTTTTTTGCCATTTGTTGAATGCGTTCTTCGTCACCGATTTTTACTTTGATAATTTTCATTATCGCCTCCTCGTTATTTATATGTTTCGAAAATATTTTGAGCAATTTGTTTGATATATTTATGATAGGCACCCATTGCCATCATAAAATTCAAATCGGAGCGCGACTTGGTCATATCGTAAACTTTCTTTTCCAAAACACTTTTTGGACCCATAAAGGTCACTTCCCATTTCT
>Ga0302286_10001599_pt1 | contig 16569 bp, 10 predicted proteins | sample III_Fen_E2_3_FD_198765 | JGI IMG/M metagenome (GOLD analysis project Ga0302286, IMG submission 198765) | Peat permafrost microbial communities from Stordalen Mire near Abisko, Sweden - III_Fen_E2_3 | ecosystem: Environmental > Terrestrial > Soil > Wetlands > Permafrost | place: Sweden: Abisko...
AGGGAACATACTCAAGATCACCAGTGTGGCAATTCAGGACAACAAAAACGCCCTGATAGTATGCTTGACCCATGAGAACGCAATCAATATGTACTGGAAGGGATTGCTCGAGTCATTCGAAGGGCTGGGATATTCGATTGAAAAGCAAGACCGAACAGAAGGACTGATACAACTTTCCAATGGTTCGATGGTATCGCTCAAGGGAAACAACACGATAACCGACCGGGAGAAGTTCCGAGGGTTCGCGTGGGACATTGTCGTCATTGACGAAGTACAGAGTCAACATTCACTCCCGTACCTGATAAACGACATCTTGGAACCGACGCTCATCGACCGGGATGGAACCTTGATGCTCACGGGAACGGGTCCGAGGGTTCGCGGGACATACTGGGAAGTACTTTGGAACGATGAAAAGAAGCAAGCCTCTAAATACAACTGGAATCTTTCGGTCAATCCGTTTATCAAGAACCATGCAAAGATACTCGACCAGATCAAAGAAGAAAAGGGGCTGACCGACTCAAGCCCGTTGTTTCAGAGGGAATACCTTGGTATGTGCGTATACGATGATGACGCGCAAGTTTACCGGCTGACCGATGCTAACTACTTTGACGACAATCAGCTTACGCAATGGATCGCCAGCCAGCCGAGGGGCGACTTGATGTTTTCTGCCGGGCTTGATTACGGGTACGAGGATTCGGACGCGTTCGTCATTGTGCTATTCTCGAAGGTGACGCAAGAAAAGTTCGTGATATTCGAGCATAAAGGGAACCGGACAGGCGTGACAGAGCTTGCCGATAAGATGAAAGAAGGGATCGCCTATGTAAACACGAACCCTATATTCTCCTCGATACCTGAAAAGCACTTTTACATCTATGCCGACGCCGGCGGGGCTGGTAAGAAAATCAGCTATGAACTACAGACTCAATTCGGGTTACCGACGTTGGATGCTTACAAAGCCAACCAGGACTGTTTAAGGTGCGACCAACAGCAAACTTTGCAGATGAAGCGCTGAAAACCGTATGGAAGCGCAATGAAAAGGACGAACTGACACGGATTATCGACGATGATACCTATCACCCGGATACAACCGACGCGGTGCTTTATGCCTGTCGAAATATTTGGATAAATTACAGGAAGCAAACATGATAAACATGATGCAAGGCGACTGCATGGAATATATGGCAGGATTACCGGACAAGGCGTTTGAATTGGCTATTGTTGACCCGCCGTATGGGATAGGGGCAGACAATATGAATGGCGGATCGGGTAAAAACAAACAGTGGAGCAAAGGCAAAGACTGGGATTCCGGAGTTCCGGATGAAAAGTATTTTGACGAGTTATTCCGTGTGTCTAAAAATCAGATTATCTGGGGAGGAAACTATTTTCCATTACCGACTTCCCGTTGTTTTTTAATATGGGACAAAATAAGACAAGGGCTTGATTTTGCAGAGTCAGAATATGCATGGGCATCGTTCGATCAGGTATCGAGAACATTTAGAATGGTGCCAACAAATATGGACGGCGGTAAAATCCACCCCACACAGAAACCCGTCGCCCTCTACAAATGGCTTCTATCCCGTTACGCCAAACCCGGCGACAAGATCCTAGACACTCATGGAGGTTCAGGATCAATTTGTATCGCCTGTCATGACCTCGGGTATGATTTGACATGGATGGAACTGGATGCTGACTATTACAAAGCGGCTTGCGAACGGTATAAAACCCATGCTTTACAGGCAAACCTTTTTGAAGCGGCAGAGGTAAGACAGCCGGTACAGGCAGAATTACTGTAAAAATCACAAAATTATACACTTTTCTCAAAAAATACCCCTCAAAGTGAGACTATATATACTAGAGGGGATACATGATTAACGTACCTTTGTTAGTAAAAGCCTATCTACAAGTTGCATCGGCAGAGAAAAAACAGCGGGAATTGGACGCAATGTGCGCCGACCCGGTGAATTATGCCATTATACGCGACCTTGTGAACTCCGCATATCATGGCGTTGTTATTTCCGTAACCTTCAAGGACGGGACCAAACTTGACATCAAGCGCACTGACGAGTTTGACAAACTCCAACAAAAATACACCGAGGCGTTTTGATGAAACAACTTAAACGAAGCATTGAATATATCCAGCGCGATATGCAGGGGATGGAATCATTCTTGTCCAGGCGGGACGTAAAATACCGGAGAAACTACAACCGATATTATAACAATTACAACCGCATGGAGGATATACATAACATTTACGGCAATGTGATCGCGTATTATTCCCAACAGGACGAGCTTAGCGGAAACATACCGTCGCTTAATATTTTGCGTTCTGCCGTTGATACTACTGTAAGCAAGCTTTCACAGACGAAGGTACGCCCGTTTTATAACCCTGTCCTTGGCACATATAAAACCGTCAAGACTTGCAGAAATGCACAAATCTATTTTGACGAATACTTTGATAAGCAGGATATTTATAAGAAAACAGTGAATGCTATAACCGACGCGCTTGTGTTTGACATGGGCGTGCTCTGGATTCGGGACGATAAAAAGACTATCGAGATGGTTCACCCGTGGGAGTTTTTCTATGATGCCGCTGAACTGACTCACGGAGACTTAACCCGTGTTGAACTTCGTCGGAGACAATACCCGCTTATCGCATTGCGGGAAGTTATCAAAGACGACTCTATATATGCAACAGCCTTGCAGGATACTCCAAACGCCTACTGTGATTATCGTATTTACTGGGACTTGATTAACAAAGTCGAATACCAGTTTATTGGAACTGACCTTATCGCAGAACGCAAGATTGAATATGACAAAGCGCCGTTCGTATGGATTTACTATAAGGAACCTCTTAAGGGTTCGTTCTCTGACTCCATGGTTGACGTGAGCTACCGTATCCAAAAGCAGATTGATGATATCACCTATAAGATATCAGCCAGCGCGAACCTCTCTCCGGCGAATCTTGTTTTCGTTCCTCGGGGAAGCGACGTTAAAGCCAGCATGGTAGCCGCCGCCCGGATCGGGGACGTGTTTGAATACAACATGCAGGCGAACGGTGGAAACCCGATATCGGTAACAACGCCCGCTCCGATTGATGGTATGTGGCTTCAACTTCTGGAACTGTTCGAACAGAAACTTTATAACATCGTGGGTATCAGCCAGCTTTCCGCACAGGCAAAGAAACCGTCAGGGCTTAATTCCGGGGTTGCATTGCAGACTGTCGAGGACGTGGAATCCGAAAGACATAACACCCTGCTTAACAATTTCATACGCTTCATGAAAGACATAGCCGAAAGGATGATTGATATTTTCCCGGAGAATGAGGATGTACTACCTCGTCGCCGGGCGCGTTCACCGATTACGTGGAAGGATATTAAGAAAGAGCGCGAAATGTTTAACATCCAATATAGCGCAAGCAATTCGCTTTCCAAAGACCCTGCGGTTAAAATGCAACAGATTGAAAAGCTTATTGCTATGAAGATTATTGACCCGTCGATTGCGTCAACTCTGCTTGAGATGCCGGATCTTGAACAGGCGTACAGTATTCAGACAGCAGCATATGACATAAACGAAAAGACCATAGAGCGCGTGATTGAAGATGGTCCCACAGAGACAGACCCGGTGACAGGCGAAAAGAAATTCTACTTTTATGAAGTCCAGAATATTCAGCAATTGTTCAATCAGTCTATCAATACGCTTTTCAGGCTTGATGCTAATGACGAAAAGCTCGAAGTGCTTAACAATCTCACGGCGTTTATCAACCAGCTTAAGACCATGATGGACGAAATAAATCAGGAACTGCAACAGCCAGTACCGACACAAACTCCGGTACAGCCTCCGCAAATAGCGGGACCCACAGGAAATCTACCGGCAGCGGTATAAACATAAAGGAGAGTAATAATGAGTGATATGAATATGCACGATGACGAAGCGCAAGATCAAGCACAGTTAGATCCGATTATAACGGTAATCAAACAAATACTTGATAAAATGGCGTCTATGGATGAGGAAATAGACGCGCTCAAAAAGCTAGTCAACGAGGAAATCATTGGCGGTATAACCAATCTTTACAACTCGAAACAGCGTATGAGCGGTATCTCTTCGATGTCAGAAAAGTACGGCGAGATGGTCAGTCCGTATAAAGATTTTTACGGCGAACTGTCCGGGGGAAAAGACATTTTCGAAGAACTGTACAACGACCTTGACGAAATGAAGTCAAAGTCAGAGGACTGGTCAGACGAAAAGGAAGCCGCGCGCGTGCAACAGCTTGCCGACGAACTCAAGGGCAGGCTCGAACGCATGGCTAAAATCGGCACTTCTGTGCTTGGGGGATCATCGGAAGCGATGCCTGAAACTTCGGTGGAACTCGAGGTTGAAACCCCGAAAGAAGAAAAAGGATCAAGCGACCTGGTTGATAAAATCAGGCGAATGAAATCAAAGGCGGGAGATGTTAGGTTCTAACAGCTCTGATATAAGCAGATAAACAAGGAGAATAAGCAATGCCAGTAACAACTGATGCGGGGCTGTTGACCGTTTTTAAGGAATGGTACACAGATAAGGAAATGGAACAGGTACTTTGGAGAGCCTCTCCGGTACTTCGTGAGATCAAAAAAAACCGGGTAGGCGGTAAGACCTACAACTTCGCGGCAAACTACGGATGCGGCGGCGCGGCGGCGGGTGACGCTACTGTGGCGGCTACCAACGCGGCAAGCGGAACCAGCAAGTCAGTACAGTTTGCCTGTACGCCCGGGCAGCTGTTTTCCATCTTCAACGTTGGAGCACAGGAAGTCTTTGCGTCTGAAAATATTCGTGGCGCGTTCGTTCCCGTTCCCGTAATCAAGATGTACGATGGTACGGCGGCTTTTCGTCGTCTGTTCGCTACCGCTCTTTACGGTCAGGGATTCGGTGAAATCGGAAATGCTGTTGTTGCGACAACCGTTGTCGGTTCGCAGTCGGTTGACTTCGCGCAGTTCTCAACCGTAATCAAGCTCGATATCGGATCGGTGTTTCAGGTAACCAACGGCGCAACGCCTGTCAGTACCCTGCGAACATCGGTTAATACCGTAACCGCAATTAACGGAAACGTGGTGACCTTTACCGCAACCGCTGTTGAAACTTGGGCGGCTACCGACTGGATCGAGATTCAGGGTTGCCGAAACGGTACTACTCCGCTCTTGCCTGTAGGCTTGACCGCATGGCTCCCGTCGCTCGCAGATCGTACCGGTGGTACGTGGACGACTTACATTGGAACGGCGTTCTATGGCGTTGACCGATCAGTATTTCCGGATCGCCTCGCCGGTAACTATATCAAGCGCGTAACCGGTACAGAAAAGTTCTGCGATTGTATCGTACGCGCCGTTAAGGCTGTTCGTAATGCCGGTGGAAATCCGACATGGCTGGTTATCAATCCAGATGACTACGCAACGGTAATGACCGAAATGAACACCCAGACGACTTACTTCCAGGACACCTCGACCCCTGCGAAGGGAAAAGTCAACGAAATCGCCCGTGGTGTACAGGACACGAAATACATGTTCTCGACTTCTTACGTCGATAAAGTGTATGACGACCCCTACTGCGCGAGGTTCACCGCTTATATCATCGACGAGGAATCAATCGAGTTTGCAATGCTCACCAATGGTGACACGCCCACTAATGATGGTATCTCCGGCGTACAGCCCGGAAGCCAGCCGATTAACGGCGTAAGTACCCCGGACATGAAAGCCATTTCTTACGGCTTCATTATCGACGACTATGTGACTATCCAGCCGGGTTCGCTCGCCGCCGGTGGTCCAGTGCTTCAAGTTATTCTGCAGCTGTACGGTACGTTCGCAATCCGTGGACCCGGGCACAACGCAGTTATCAACTTCGTACAGGCTACCCTGTAACAGACAAGTTATACATATGGCTTGGGCGCTCTCCGTAAAAGGGGGGCGCTTTTTTTATTTTGTATTATTTTTATAAAATCGGGCGCAAAGTGAGACTATATATATAGACGGAGAAAATATATGACAGCGTCGCAATTAATTAAGCGTGCCAGATCGCTTGCAGATGTTCCAAACAGCCTATTTGTCACACACGATGACGAGGTTAATTCCCTTTCAGAGTCATGGAAAGACATATATTCAAAGATTACCGATAGTTCCGATGATTATTTCATCACTGAAGTTATACTTGACACCTCTACGGCTACGCAATTAGGTGATAACGAGTGGGAACTGACCATGCCCTCCGACGTTTACAAGATCCGTTTTGTTGATTGGAAGAACTCTGGGCGTTGGGAAAACATGACAAAGTTTAACACCAACAATCGGAACAAGATATTTGGACAGCCTCAATATCGGTTCAGGGGTGCAAAACTCTGGCTCATTGGTAACTCACTTCCGGCTCAAATCAGGATTGATTATTACCCTCCTCCGATTGTTCCTACAGTTCCGGAAAAGATGTGGGAATACCTTCTTGTTACTCCGTCTTATACCGTATCTGCAAACGTGACCAGCCCACAATACTTTTCGGTGCCGAACCCAAACTTGACTGACAATACCGATTACCTGATTTATCTATTCGGCGGTACTTCAATCAGACTTGAAAGCGTTACCCTTGCGGAAACTGTTACCCTGTACACTTCGACCGGATTGACGAATGTTCTTTATCATACCGGGTATGTGTACTGGATCGAAGGAACCAATCTTTGCAGAAGTTCTACAACCTTATCGGGAACGCTTACGAAAGTTGTCCTGGTGGCGAACGTGCAAAACTTTAATATCTCCGGGGAAAACCTGTACTACTATAACGGGACGAATACTTTCAAGGCAAATCTTGACGGGACCAGCCCGTCTGTATTTATAACCGGATTCTCGAAGTTCGTGACGATCATAGGAGCTGACACGTACTATCTCAATACAACCATCTTCAAGAACAGCGTATCAACAGGAACCGCAGCGGTCAGCATAACAACCGACGGGACGGAATTATTTTACCTTACTGCGCTTGGCGTTCTCTATAAAGACGTTGATATTTTCAAGACCGGTCTTTTGTATGCCGGACAGATTCAAGACAATTTCATAAGCACTATTGATTCAAAATGGAACGTATCGGCTCAGAGTTCTTTCACTGATACTGACTTTGTGTATCCGGTCAACGAAGCAAACGAAATTATGGCTTATCAGTGCGCTATTGATTTTAGGCGCAAGCAGAATGGGGACATAACATTGCTTGCAGCGCGAATAAATGAAATCGAGAATAGGCTCTTGTCCGTACTCATGAGGGACGCTTACCAGCCGGAGCGTAGATCACCTGAAAACTATGGATCATTCTGGAATTAAGGAAGTACAATGTTAGAAATAAATATAAAGCAAAGCATAAACACCGATACGATTAACGAAGATTTTAGAATGTTCGACGAACCCGACACGGGGTTGCTGGTAAATACAGGTATCGAACGTAACGGCGGTATTACCAATCTCTATGAAACAAAAGAAACATATCCAGAAGCCGGGGATTATATAATCACGACCGACGGTAAAAAGATATCCCTTGTCGATTCCGCAACGGCTGATTATAAAATAGTTAAGGTTGAAGGGGTAGCCATTGGTCAGGTCAGTGCATACGGTGTTTCTCATGATTTAACCATTACCGATTGCGACGATATATTTTTGACCGATACCGGATATGTAACTTGTTTACTTTCAGATAGTACAATAACGATCAAGGAATACGATCTTACACAAACGCTTTTACATACGCGGTCCGTGACGTTTACAAATATTGCGAGCGTACTTTCATTGTATACCAGCCTATCCTTTGTAAAATACTACGGACAAGTTTATACTGATTCGCAGGAATGGGCGCTCCGGCTTGGCGACCAGGTAGTCATTTTGCAGGAAAGCGTACCGGGAATTACGGTAACGCAAACGATTATGTCAACAACTGTTTTGGGAGGATCATTAATCCGAGCAGCCATTGTATACAAAGGAACTTTAGTAGTAGCAGGTGACCTTGGAAGGGTAGGTTCTTTTGATGGTGCTGCATGGAAAATATATGACGGTACTGGGCAAGGGACAGGGCTATTTCAAATAGGTGATTCTGAATCAGTTTTAGGTACATATAGCATTGTTTCATTGTGTGTTTATGGGAATATTCTGGTGTTTGCCGGGCAAACAGGTAAAATAGGTTCATACAATGGGTTCTCATGGGTTACATATACAAGTTCGACAGGAATAGCGAACAACACTGGTTATATTTGTGGAAATGATGACATTGTGGGTATGGCTGTTGTTTCTGGATATTTAATATTTTGCGGTAGTGCGGGAAGGATAGGATCATGGAGCGGAACTGCATGGACTGCATATTCAAACGCAACAGCAGGCGCAGTTTGTGACAACAGGACATTGTTAGGAACTAATGTTTTGCAAACATGCTGTACTTATAATAATCAGACATTAATTGTAGGAGGATCTTTTGGGGTAATTGGTTCTATGAGCATTTCCGGGACGGTTGCAACAAAATCTATATATACAACCGTAAGCACCGTTTTAAGACCAACTAATAACGGAACTGTAATTGGAAATAGTACAATAAATGCAATGATTGTATTTAATGGTGTGCTGGTAATTGCCGGAGCACTGGGAAGGCTTGGATCATTTTTAAATACTAATACATGGGTTAATTATACAACAGGAACGGGAATCAGTGACAATGGTACAATAATCGGTAGTGATGATATAACATCTATGGGCATATACCATAATTGGTTAGTCATTGGAAGCAATACCGGAAGAATTGGCTGTATTTATTCTGATGGAACAAAACACGCTTACGCCTCTGGGCTTCTATATTCTGATAATGGTGCAATGACGGTAAATAATTATATAAAAACAATAAATGCGCTATCGATTTCAACGACAAAGGATATTCTTTTGTTTAGTTCATACGGAATAAACTCAATAGATGTAAATGGTATAAAAACTTACTTCTATTCTGGACCATATGGGAATCTGCTTGAGGGATTCCAAAATAACAATTATTTATATGTATACAGATACGAGAACGGACAATATTTAATAAATTTAGTTGGAAACGATAATAATAAATCCTTTATTCTTAATAATTCAACAAGAAATTTGTCTATATTTATATGCGCATATGCCTTGGTTCAGGTATCAAACGGATATTCCAGGCACATAATAACTGCTAAGGATACAAGCACCTCTAGATTATATGATGCAACAAGAATTTTTGGTCAAGCTGTTATCGGTTATATTCTAGCGTGGGAAGGCATTTATACATTTGCTGATAATCCGCAATGGGATTTCGTTCCTCTTGCATTATCCTCAATTCTATTGACCAATGCCTCATGGGGATATATTGATTTTACTTTCAAACAGACAAATAGTACTACAAATATTTTTAATTTTATATCACAATTAAAAAGGGACCCTGTGGGATTTATTTCCCCTGATATATTTCAAGGAAACACAAACACATTAATAAATGCATACGGAAAATTGACAAATAATATAGATGTAAGACCAGTAAAGCCGTTTGAGTTTAGGGTTAATGTGGTAAACAATATATCCTCATATTTTTCTGTTGCATTGCTTGATGACATACAATCAGATGCGCTCGGAGTTATAATAACAAATATTGGCGCTATAAATGACGTATACCAACCCGAAATACATACCGATGACACGATGCTTTATCAGAACGATCAAGGCATATTCAAGATAAAGAAAATATCGGAAACGCTTTCATCTCATGTACAAAAAATTACCGATACCGAATATAAGATCAATACAATTTCTCCGCTCAATATTATTGACACCGAAACGAACACGCTAGAAATCGGTTCGGTAGACTTTAATAACCGAATGCTATTCTCATCTCTAGTAACCCCAACAACATCGACAAAGATTGCGTCTTTTATTCAGGGAAAGTACAGCAATTCAATTGACACTGGAGACAAGCTGGTTACAATCGTAAACCCGACAAGCTCGAATATACAGGTGATTGGATATCGAATCCCGATTGTCTCGACAAGTGTTAGTGATTATGAAGTCGATACCTACATAAACGACCTGTATTCTTATAGCACGATCAATAGCGGAGCGGAACTGGTTGACCCGAAAAAGGTTGATACTATTTACGTGGCGAGTACATTCCTTCCCGTGGCAATCGGTAGCGAATACATAAACGGAACCGTTCAGGGTGACAATACAACAATTTTCCTCAAGCCGACTTACGACGGGTATTCGATAGGAAACGATATCGCCGGTATTTTTACAATCTTCCAACTATTCGGTCAGACATACCTTTTCGATGGCAAGTATATTTATAGCGCAACGATAGACGAAGTGACGGGAATCTTTATAAACAAAAGCGTGCTTGCTCCAGCGGTAGGTATGCAGTATATCGCCTCATCGCCAACTATCATTTACTTCTATTCTAATTTTGACAACTCGATATATACGTTTACCGGAGGACGTTCTCTTGAGAAGTTCAAACGGTTTAATGCAATGCCTAAAATAAACAGGGGCATATATTCCGTTGTCGATAACACGGTTTTATTTGATACCGATACTTCATTTATATGGATCCGTGACTCCATAATTTCAGAGAACCAAAAGGCAGTAGATCAAACAAGCCTTAAGTATTACGACACGACAGAGGGATTGTTTATCGGAAACAATGTTTCAAACTGGCAGTATACGTATGAGACAAAATTAAATAGTACGGTGTTACCGTTGACGTTACGAACCCCATTTTATGGTTTCAATACAAATATGAAAAGCGTACTTTCAAAATGGTGCATAACACTGTACAACCCTCTAAAGCCTGCAATGATGGTAAGAGGAACGTGCTACACCATAGATGAGGACGTTTCCCGCGAACAGGTTGTAACGTGGAACATTAATCCCGCTGATTATAATAACGGCGGGTATGTTCGCATCAGATTACAGCCTCAAATGCAAAAGACATTAGGGATATCACTCAAAATAGAAACTGACGAAAAAGTATTGATAGTAGCAATATATCCAGAGTTTAAAGAGTCAGAAAGCGCGGTCACAACAGCGGCGCGGTCAAGGTAAGGGGGAATAAATGGGATTTTTTGACAGTATAAATAGTGCATTAGGGGACTTCGGACGAACAGTTGCGGCGGCTCCTGTTTTGTCTGATGTAAATAGCGCATTAGGTGCGGCTGGAAGAACTGTTAATTCCACAGCGGGACAGGTGGGAGAAGCGCTTTTCGGGACTCAAACCAAAACACAAGCGGCACTTGATGCGGCGGCAGCTCAAACAGCGGCGGGTCAAGCCGGCATGGATGCGGCAGAACAGCGAAAAAAGATTGAAGCGATGTCGGGCGATATAGATAAGGTGGGGGAAGCTTACGGAAAAACCGGAGACGCCGCAGGGAAAACCAGTGAAGAGGCGTCAAAATCAAGAGATGCCGCGACCCAAACGGCGTTAGATGCTGGTAAAACCAGCGATGAAGCCAAAAAAATAGGCGATCAAGCATACCAATCTAAGCTCGACGCGATGATAACCAGCCAAACAGCCGGTTTGACAAGTGGGGTCGCCGGTAAAATAGGCGATCAAGCGTATCAAAGCAAACTCGACGCTATGAAAACCAGCGAAACTGCTGGAAAAACCAGCGATGAAGCTGCAAAAACACGGGCAGAAGTCGGAAAAACTAGCGATATAGCCGCTCAAACACGGGCAAAAGCAGGGCAAACAAGTATAGGCGCAGAAAATACCAGCCGAACAGCTGGTCAAGCCAACGCCTACGCAATGAATACAGGGAACACGGCTCAAGATATCGGCAACCAGGGGAAGGGCGACACGAACACCGCAAGAGAGCAGCGGTCATCATACGATCAAGGCGCGGCTCAATCCATGGGCGCTAATGCTTCCGATTACATGAAGAACGCACAAAAAAGCGCGGAAGCCGGGGCAGAACAGGCGGGACAGGCGGCGGCAACGAAAGGAACGCAAGCGGCTTTACGGGCGGCTAGAAGTTCAGGGTTATCGAAAGGTCAGGCGGCTCTCGCGGCTGGACAGCAAGCCGGTGACATTTATAGCACTATGTATCAAAGCGGGCTAGAGTCCGGCAAAAACGCCTACATGTCAGGTACGCAACAGATCGCCGGTCAAGGATCGGAGATGGCAAACCGTGTTAATCAGGGCATGGGGCAACAGGCAAACGCCGTAAATCTTCAACAGAGCGCGGTTGATAAAGCTAACCAGGCAACAGGGTTACAACAGAACGCCGTTAACTTACAACAAGGCGCATTGGATCGTGAAAACGCTTCAACCGGGTTACAACAAAGCGCGGCAAACATTCAAAACCAATCAACCGGATTGCAACAAAGCGCGGTAGGCTTACAGCAGGGCGCAATAGGCAAGGCAAATGAAGCGACCGGTCTACAGCAGAACGCCGTAAATCAACAGCAAAACGCAGTTAGTTTGCAACAGGGCGCAATAGGCAAGGCAAATGAAGCGACCGGACTGCAACAAAATGCCGTAAATCAGCAACAAAGCGCGGTAGGACTACAAAACCAATCCTTAGGGGTAAAGAATCAATCTACCGGACTGCAACAAAACGCCGTTGGACTTCAACAGAGCGCCGCCTCCGGGCAATTAGGCACGCAAAATACAAAGCTTGGCATGTACGGTGCGGGCAATAATGCCCTTACAACACAACTTGGGGCAACCGGGACGCAAGCGAATATCGCGGCTAATCAGGCGAACGCGGCTAATCAGACAGCGGCGACAACCATGGGAACCTTCGGAACGCTTGCAGGGGCTGCCGGTCAACTTGCGCAAACAGCGGCAATGTCAGACAAGCGGGCAAAGTTCAATATTGAAGATGCAAAGAAAACGCTTGACGTAATGAAACTGGCAAAGACGGTAAAGCCCGTATCATTCCAGTATAAAAAGGAAATCGTCGATTCCGGCAAGGGTGCGGCAGGGAACCAGATCGGGGTTATAGCTCAAGACCTTGAGAAAACGCCTCTCGCATCCGCAGTCATAACCGGGGACGATGGACTCAAGCGCATAGACAACAACGAACTGTCTCCAACTTTGTTGCTTGACTTGGTTATGCAGTTAGCGCAAAAGGTAAAGACTTTGGAGGGTAAAAAATGACCAGAATTGAAGAATTACAAGCGAAAGCCAGAACGGGTCAAATGACGCCGGCAGAAAAACTCGAGATGGCAACTCTATCCAAAGCGGTTACGCCCTTAAGCATGGCTCAAGCAGTGCCTACAAAAACTGCGGGCGAATATGGAGCGGCGGTTGATAAAGCTCAAGCAGACGCGATGGCGGTAAAGCCTAAAAATGTAGAGTCTACTTTTGCTGATGCTATCGGGGGAGCGGCTAAAAAAGGAATTGGCGCACTCGATAAAGCTATAAACGGGGATCCTAATTTATACGCTCAAGACGGAAGCGTGACCAATAAAGATGTTGAAGCAATGAAACTGGCAATGCCCAAGGATCCATACGTCGGACGCCCGGCAGACCCTAAAGACATGGCAGCATATAAAGAACTGGCTGAAAGCATGGGAAAGCAGGGGTACTCAAACGTGGGGGATACAACATCTTCACAGCATGATATTTACCCGGAGTTTCCGACGCTTCATGAGCCGAACCCTACGGTTGCAGCACCGGAAAAAAAGACTATCGGTGCATCATTCTCTCCAGCGACTAGCACTCAAGTTGCCTCAAAAGCCGACATGGTCCCGGGGGAAAAACTGCCGGATGTTGTTTCCGAAAAGGACAAAAAATCAGGATTCGGGGACAAACTCAAAGAACTGGGCATGAAATATGGCGTACCTTTGCTTGAGATATTACAGGCGGTAGGATACCAGCGCGGGGGGATCAACAAACCGACTATCCTTGAACAGAAGTTCGAATCAGCTCTTGCGCAGAAACAACAAGAATACGTTGATAATCTTGAAGCCAAACGGCAGGAAATGGACTATGCCCGGCAGGACAAGGCGACCAAACAGCAACAGGATTTTACAGCGAACCAGAATGAACTTAACCGGATCGCAGACAAGCAGGCTCAAGGCGCAGAACTAACCAACCGGGAAAAACTGGCATTGATGACAGCGAGCCAGAAAACGGCTGAAAAACCTCAAGAAAGCGTATCTCTGAAAAAGACATTCTAAGGGGCAATAAATGGGAAAAACATTTTGGGATGCATTGAACAGTTCGACTTCTACTACTCCGTCGAAAGGTATGGGCGAGGCTGAAAAGTCTGCCGCGCTGCAAGAAATGGCAGAAGACCGCAAGAATTATGATGATAAGACATTCAATGCGGAGGATATAGCCGCAGGGGGATATAACGCACTAAACAGCGCTCTTTTCGGAATACCGGACGTAGTAGTAAAAGCTGCGGATTCCGATGCTTATAAAAAGCTACAAGCTTTACGCGAACGCAACAAAACAGCTTCAACCGTGGGAGATATCGCGGGGGCGTTGCTTCCAACTCCAACACTCGCGGCTAAAGGCGTGTCATTAGGCGCGAAAGCACTATCTACCGGACTCAAGGCGGGAAAAGCGGCAGAACTTGCCGGAACCGTCGCAAGGGGAGCGGGGGCAGCGGCAGATTTTCTTAATGCAGAGGGCGCATATAAAAACGTTGGCAAGCTCAAAGGCGTTGCTCAAGGCGCATTGCGCGGTGGCGTAGAGTCAGGCTTACAGGTTGCGCCTCGTTTAGCCTCGGGAGAAACCGATGGCAAAACAGCGGGGGCGGCGTTGCTTGCAGGGGCTGGACTTGGTGGGGTAGCCTCGGCAGTACCTAGTATTTTACGGTCAGCAGGCGTAATAAATAAGGGTGAAAGTTTTGTAAAACCTCTTGAAGAGGGATTAGTTGACAAACAACTCGCGGCGCTTGGATTAAGCGGGAGAGATATAAAACTTGCAATGAATAAATGGGCGGGAAAATTAGGAATAGATAAAGTTGGAAATCAGGTGAATAATGCGGAAACAACAAAACGGGCGTTATTAGAACTTATGAGAAAAAACGATATTCTTAATGCTGATGAGGCGCAGGCATTCATTCAAGGAACCGGAAAAAAGTTCGAAGCACTAAATAACCTGTTCGATCAATCAGGCATGAAGGTGAGTGATTTTACACCGGATATACTTTCAGATCCTGTTATAAAAGATTTCATTGCTAATCATCCTGAACGAGGACCTCAAATGGTTCAAGACATGATTAATAAATATTCTTCAAAAGATGGCTTAAATGGCATAAAAGATTCCATCATGCAGGATATAAAGTTTGCAAATAAAAGCACCGGAGATAGAATTGTCTCTGATTCCGGAGATGTTGCAAATGCTATAAAAAGTAAACTTGAAGATTCAGTACTTGAACTTGACCCTAATTATGGTCAATACAAAGCAGATTGGAAAGCATTACAGCCCTTAAGAAACATGGTTGCCCGTGACAAGGTGGGAATATCTAAAATAAATAGCGGCAGTGATACGGTAGCGAAATATCTAACAACTGCTGCCGTAGGTGGTGGGCTTGGCACCGGTGGAGCCGCATTGACAGGGTTCGATCCTAATGACGAAAGCACATGGACTCCGGCGGCGTTGAAAGCCTTTGCAGGGTTATCGATTGGCGCTGGGGTAAACAAACTTGCGCCCGGAGTAGCTAATTACATGATTGGTACTTTATCAAGTTTGGCTGATAATCCAAAATTATACGCGGCACTTGAAAAAACTGGAGATGTAATATCAAAAGCAGATATCCCGGCAGTAGTGGAACGATTACAAGCTCAAGCACTGACCGAAGAAACACCGGAACAAACCCGCGAAAAAATGGGAGAGATTCAAGACCCTTCGACGCTTGAAGCAACGAAAGAAAAGTTCATCACAGATAATGGCATGACCCCCGAAACAGCAGACGCGGCAGTAGAGAAAACGCAACAGTACGGACAGGGATACATGGACAGGCTTAATAAAGGAATGAAAAAATACTGGGAGCAAAACTTTTCAGATCAAATGGCATTCGAGGATTATGTATCTCAAATAGCAGACATGACAAATGGATTCGACCCGAAGGAAAGCGCGGCATATTTGTTTGACAATAAAAAAGATTATGACAAGTTCATTCGAGACCTCGACGTGACAAAGCGTATCAGTGGGGTAGACCTTAACGAGATGTACGGTAAACCGGGGATAATTGAAAACCTTCCATTTATCGGACAGAGCGGAGAGGAAAAAGCGGTAAAGGAAAAACAGCAAAGCGACCTGGTTGATACGATCGCGTCACTGGTAACCGATCCGGGGAACGTCCCGACAAAACAGGCGACCGACACTATCAAGGCAGACATCGGGGCGATAACAAAGCTCGACGCAACGCCGAAAGAAAAGCGCGATATGCTCATAGACCTATTGAGTCGGAAATATAACCTTGGTTATAATGACATATCAAACATGGGCTTAGTATAAAGGGGTTATCATGGCACTGATTGAAAAGTTCATAGAGTTTGAAAAGCCGAAAGACTCGACAACCAAAGAAGTCATGACGAAGTCTGAAATAAAAAAGGCGAGTTA
>Ga0302286_10001605_pt1 | contig 16545 bp, 5 predicted proteins | sample III_Fen_E2_3_FD_198765 | JGI IMG/M metagenome (GOLD analysis project Ga0302286, IMG submission 198765) | Peat permafrost microbial communities from Stordalen Mire near Abisko, Sweden - III_Fen_E2_3 | ecosystem: Environmental > Terrestrial > Soil > Wetlands > Permafrost | place: Sweden: Abisko...
ATTTCTATTGATATTTCCCTTCCCTTATTGTCCCAATCCAGAAAATAGAATGACACATTATAATCGTGTGTTCCAAGTATGTTAATATTGGAAGTAAAGGTATAGCCAATCTGATCGCCATCCATGGCATACAGACAGGCGGCATTTCTTGGGTAAGCGTTTGTAGTATCCGGTGCCAGTGCCCTTCGGTCAGTTGTGTTTGATGCCCACACAACATTCAGGGGCAGTCCATTGCCTTTTACCTTATAGTAATTCACCGATGTGACATAAGCAGGGAGGGATTTTTTATCACTGCCATTCCCATTGTAATCGCACAACACATAGCCGTCTTTTCCATACACTTTCCCCCAGTTTCCACTGGTAATTGAATCGATTCCAATAAAAGAAGCCGGATATATACCGTTCGATTCTGAATAAAGAGGTGTTTTACCGGTATAGTTAACAACAATCGTTTGCGTTCCCGGCTGTACTCCTGTCAGATAGACAAACATGGAATCTTCGTTGGCACCGCCGATACCCTCAACGGAATGGAATGCACCGTCCCAGGCAAGGGAGCCGTTTACCGTGATGCCGGTAATGGTCTTTTCCGATTTTGGAATGCCTATCCTGCCTACCGTCCCGGCAGGTGAAGTTATCGAACAATTCCCGGTGGAAATATCAAAACTTGCCTGAATATCTCCTAAAGAAGTCGGTGTTTTTCCTGAAACACTGGTAAGAGTTCTTCCCAAATGAGGAAGTATATCAAAAGTTGCAAAACCCGGTGTTGTAGGTTTAATACCCAGGACTTCTTCGCTGAGCCATTTTGTTACTCCGGCACCCCAGGGATGACAAAGACTGGTAAAGCCGCATTGGTTATTGGGCACAGGGGCATTCTTACTTACAACATCATTCCATGATGGACGGTAATCTTCAAAGAAAGTAGTCCCACCGTACTGTATCTGGCCTCCCCATAAATCACGTATGGAACTCAGAGCATCATCATATTTATTCATTAATGCAAATGCCTGAATAACAAAATACTGATTGAAAGGGGAATAAGAAATACGATTCACTTTATCGGTAAAGCTCTTATCAAAAATCGCCTTCTTTTCTACACTGCTTAATAGACCAGTTGTAACCGCATCAGCACCCGCATGAAGTCCAAAGTTTTGATACCAGGCAGCATTCTTCTTCAATGCAGTTATTTTTTCATTGGCATAGTTGCCGTACTTATCCCGAAGGTCGGTCCTGCCGAATGTTCCCATGATTTCAGAGAATTCTTTCCAAACGCGTATTGAAAGCATCTTATAAGCATTCTGGGGTTCTGTAATATTCGGATGTTCAAATCCCGCACCGAGTCGTTCATCCCAACCGTAATACTCCAGATTGGGAGTTGTCCCGTAAACAGAGTACGCATCATTCAGCTTACCACATGCGTTAGAAATATAACTTTTAAGGGTTACCGTATCGCCGGTATATTTATAATAATCAATCAGGCTCAACACCCAGTAAAGTGCATAACTCCTGATGCCATTGCTTTGGGTAGAGGTATACGCTATGTTTTTCTTTACGAAATCGTAATTGCCGAAAGCTACCATTGAAGCTGCCTGAGCGGGGTGTGCATCACCGGTCCATGAAAACCTGTCGCCCCGGTACATCAGGATCGCGCTTAAATAATCTTTGAGCAGGTTTACCTTTACCGTGTAGGCACCGGTATACCAGATACGGGTCAGCAAAGTATCACTGCATGAAAAACTTCCGTTGTAATTAACCGGTTTTGTCTGAGTGACCAATCGTATTCCGGTAATGTGCCAAGTTGAAGAAAATGTCCGTACATGAATCCAGCCAAACCGTACACCCTCATACATCTGCGTTAAATCGGTATTTAATTCAAGACGATACGTGTTCCCGTATTTTTTCGGAGTAAGCGTTTTTTTAAGATACGCATGAGGTTGATTGTATTCACTGATGCTCATTTCAACATTTCCGGCAAGATCCGGACTATCGAATTCAAGCCATGCTGCATTTTCACAGCCAAAGTCCATTCTGATTGAACCTGCACCTTTGACCGTTACATTTGGTGTATTGCCGGTCAATGATTCAAGGTTGTCGAATGATCCACTTAAATCTGTTGTAACTTTCTTTGGTTTTTGAAGAAAGATCTGCAATGCATCACTGGCCTGTGGGTTGGCCCAGCGATACATGACAAGCGGATCCGGGGATTGTGCTACAGCAGGTCCGCTAAAACTTCCTGAACTTACATACAGATAGGGTTCGGCAATCGGGGAAGTTCCCATAATGGCCTGTGCAAACAGACTTGATTGCAGGAGGCCGGCAATCATAATTATAAATATTACTGCCGATACTGATCTGAACTTCTTTTTCATAAAAACTTTTATTTGTTTTTTATTTTTACTCTTAACGGACGTCCGATGATGTAGGAATCTCCATCCTGTTTCCATTGTCATCCACTGCAAACGGCCGGGTATCTCTTACTGTAACTCCGTTCACTGTTATGGCATAATCATTTATACTTAAGTCGATTGTGAACAACTTATTTCGCAACCTGTACTTAAGTTGTGTTCCATTGAGTTCCGCCGTCAGGTGAGGATCAAGATACAACCCGTTATACAGTGGCCTGACTCCGTAAATATCGCGGTACAGACCGGCAATGGCCATACAGTTTCCGCTCAGTATATCATCACCGCTACCGATGGGTTCTCCGGTCACACTATCGGGAGTCCGCAGGTAACGTTGCCAGCCCAGGCCGTCCTTATCATACCGGTTAAGAATATTTTTTATATATTTTAAAGCGATGGAAGGTTCGTATTTCGAGTAGGCCCTTACAGCCAGTTCATTCCATGAAAGGAAAATGTCACCGTTTTCATAATCGGGGAAAGCACCCCTGCCTCCCTCTGCCACTGTAAAGGGATAAAAACAGAGCGGCCATGTGAAAAGTTTTTCTTCTTTCATCTTTGCTTCCATCTGTGACAGGATTGCTCCAATGCGCGAGGTGTCATCGCAAAGGCCATACGCTATGGCACATACATTGACCGGCATCACCAGGTTGTTGCCGTGGGTTGTATTGTCTTTATCACGCCAGTAGATGTACCATTTCTTATCAGGATTCCAGAAACCTCCCTGTGAGGTGGGTTTGTTAAAACTTACTTTAAGTTTAGCAGCCGCTGCATGATATTGAATTGCTTTTGTACTGTCATTCAGTACCTCTTCCACCCCGGCCCAGAGAGTAAGAGCATTGTACAATTCGGCGTTTACCAGTGCATTTTCGTAAGCACTCCATACAATATCAATCCAGTCACTGCCCTTCCCGTTGGTCAGATGATCGGTCATCATTTCCACAAGTCCATTTCCATTTGTATCCCGCTTTAGCAGGTAGTCCAGCACTTTCTCACAGGTCTGTTTTTGTCCTTGCGCCCAGGCTCTGTTTCCGGTATTTTGAAATTGTTCGGCAATCACCATGACGTAATCGGTCTGACTGTCCATTAAATATCCCCATTGTGCTTCGTAAAAACCCGTAGCGACGTCATAGGTACCGGCCATGGCGTCGCCTGAATCATATTTCCATCGTGATTTTACTCTTCCATCAGTGCCAATGGCATGATCGCGATAATAGTCGTAGGATTCCGAAATATTGTTTGTATAGTCGGATTCTCCCAATGCCAATGCGATCTGAGGCCACCATTGTTCATGCAGGCAGATATAACCGCTTCGCCATCCATTGCCTCCAACATGCTGTTTATCAATCACTCCGTACCGGGCAATGGTATGCATCATTTCACGTATCGAACTGCCATTCACTCCTCTGAAAGTTCCACGGTCATAGGCAGAATCATAGGCCAAAGGAACAAGATCATTAGTCACACTGATCGTATCGCCCTGTTTTACAGTGAACGATTGCCAGACATCCAACTTGTTGCTCAGATAACGACTCAGGTTGTATTTCGGCTGCAACTCCTGTTTCGTAACGCTTTGACAAAGGGTGAAAAGACCTTCCGGCTGATGACTGAAACGGCAGGCTAAATTATTTCCTGTACTGTTTCCCGGGACTATCCGTAACAGGGAATTTGTTTGCCTGTTCCACAACGAAATAGTTCCGGCATGCTGTCCAAGGCTCGCACCACTCGTTTCCAGGAATTTGCACCACGCTACTCCCCCGTTATCCAGTAGCGCCCCTGTCCAGATGTCCATGGATGCGAAATCCCAACCCGGGAAATACGAATCTTCTATGATGCCATTCGACAGGTACTTCCTACTGATATTCCAGCTGATATAATCCGGGTGGGTGGTGAATGTCCATTTCTCTGTCACATTGAGTCCGGCTCCGCCATAGTTTATGTTGCTGACGGTCACTACATTTTTATTCACTACAACAGTTGGGGTAGCAACACCACTCCGGGTGGTGAACCATTGTCCGCCTCCTGTCTGTATGGCAGAGCAGACACCCGTAACCGGTGAAACGATGTTTTGCGATCCGCGGATACGGACATCATCCAGCATGCACCTGCCGTTATAATTTAATCGAAGCTGAAGAAGGTTTTTGTCATCACTCATCATGATGAGCCTGTTGACCGGGTCACTTGTTATTTTACCACCGGCTTCCTTACCGGGTATTAATCCGGATGTAGTAATTGAGGCATGAATCTTTGCAGAGGCATAGCAATCTTCACTCAGCCACAAAGTAGTGACTGCAAAGAATATTAATATTCCTGTCTTTCGAAGTAATTGTGAGGGATTCATAGTATTTCTCAATTATTTTCAATCAAAACTGATTGCTTAAAACATTTTTGTTGTTTTCGACTTCCCCGAAAAAAGCGTATGATGCATTAAGAACACTCCCTGCAAAAATAGAGTATTGAAAAGTTAACAGGATTGGATTAAATGACATTTAAATTCTAATAAATGACATTTATTCATCCGTTGGAAACACAATATGAGAAGAAGAGAAAACATTGCAAAATGAAAAGTTGCTGAAAACATCCGGTAATTACGATGGGTTGGTATAGGGTTGGTATAGGGTTAGTATAGGGTTTCGATAGGGTACAGATAGGTACAGGTAAATCAACCCTATCGAAACCTTAAATCAACCCTTAATAAAATCTAAATAGGTTTGCTAAATTAGTAAAATGTAAACCGGGAATTAACAGGAGCAATCAATCGGTTCTCCTCCCGAATTCTATTGAGGCATCCAACTATCCATTTAATCTACAGATAGCAATCGGGACAACCAATTAACCAATTTATAAATTTATAAATTAACTTATTTGATTTCCGGACAGTGATGGTGCCGGGACGAAGGGTTGAAATTTTCGATCTGATCCGAAGTCAGGGTTGAGTATTGACTGGTTTGTTGCCGGCATCCGGGAAAGCATCATACCGGAAAAAAGAAGCGACAGTGAAAAAGTACAAAAATTAAGCAGACCTTTTTTTCAAACAAATGCAAAGTTATTTCCATGATTTAAAATCACCTTCCATAGGAATGGTGTCATCCATTTTAGATGAAACTTATTTCCCAAACACTTCCTTCACAGCTTCCAGATATTTATATCCGTTTTTAGTGTCCGGTTCGAGATAACTTCCTTCCGCCCATTCATTCCAGGCATTTATCGTAATAAGTTTGGGTTGGTTTGGATGCTTGTCAATGTAGTCCTTCGCTTTTAGAAGGTAAAGCTTAAAATATTCAGGTTTATTATTCACCACAAGATCCTGTTTTGCTACCGGGAACCGGGGGTTTGAATCCCATCCGATAGAGACATGGGGGCAATATGGAATTTTAAATGTCTTATCCCATTCAGCCCATTTTGTGATTGCTTTTGCACCCCAGTTTAAATAATCCCCCGAAGCCGGAACAAAATGACACCATTGATAATTGGTCATGCTTTTAAATCCAAAATATTCAAGAGCAGCGTTTTGAGTTTCGATTTTATCACCGGGTACGTCTTTTATGGAAGAAGGAATGGATCCCCAGAGTATGGCTTGCAGGTGTAATCCCGGGAAACCGGCCTCAATTGTCTTTTTCCGGAAATAGTCAAGTGCTTCCCTTGCCTTTTCCGGGCCTCCCATGCCATTGATAAACGTTGAAAGTTCATAGATACTGAATACAGGTTCGCGGTTGATTTTATAATAATTCGGGTTTTTAAAATAATCGGCAATAATGTGTTTTACCATTCCTTCAAAGATAGTCCTGTCGACCCCACCATACCAGTAAATCTTACTTTTATCGGGATTTGAAGGATCGAGGTATGAACTGTGGTCGTGGTTGGCCCACATCAGGCAAAACCTCATATCCGTTGAATTTTTGGCTTTCAGAAAACCTTTGTCCAGCGCATCTTCGAGAAAAGGTTTGTTATCATACCAGTACCAGTCAAAAATCATTACATTGACTCCGTATTTTACGGCAGCACCAATCTTTTTACTCATCACTACAGGATCGGTCTCATCTTCATACCCCCATAGTGGAACTTTAGGTACTTCATGTCCCTCGAATTTTGGTTTCGCTTTATAGATTGCTTCCCATTCCCCTTTTCCGTCCGGGAATACGTTTATATCTTTAAACCGTGCATCCGGGTGATAAGCAGGCCAGTAGAAAGCTGCAATATCATAGTTTAGTTTAGTTTGATGTATTCCTTTTGCCTGAGCAATAAGACTACTGCTTATCAATATTGTAAAAAATGATACCGCTAAAAAAGCATTTAATGTTTTTAATTTCATAATCGTGTGTTATAAGTCAATTCTATCTTTAATCTGATCTGTTTTATTATTACGTTTCATTAATATTAACACGTACCGGACGGTCAAAAACAGATCCTTTTGCTATTGTATTCCTCTCTGATTAAAGTGTTGTTTAAAATTATGAAACTGATATTATCGATTCAATCTTGTTTTAAGATATTAATAAGTAGCACGATACAAATTCACGGGACCTAGTAATCCGGATTTGATCAGTGGTGTCTTCCCTGTCAGAAAATCGAACCGGAAGCCGTCGTGTGTTTTAGTATAGCGATTTTCAATCGGCAGGTTTAAATCGCCGATGACACGGTTTGCCCATAAATTGATGACGTCGACCTCCAGATTGTTTCCTGTCTGTTTAACAACATTCGTAATTTCTACACGCCAGGGATCACACCAGAGTATCCCTAGTTTTTTTCCATTTAAACGAACTTCTGCAACATTCTTTACCTCTCCCAAATCAAGAAAGAATCGATCGGTTTTATGCATATCGTTTATTATTCTGTTATCTTTCTGATTTAAATCAAACGTTTTTTTATAAGTTGCCTTTCCCGAATAATACTTTATTCCTTCCTCCGGTCGATCGGTCCAGCTTATCAGGTCTGAAAATGTAACGGAATCAGGTCCACCCCATCGAGGGTCGAATGTAATTTTCCACGAACCACACAATTCAGCAACTTTCTTTAATTCCGGGAAATTAATATTGCCCGACCCTGCGGCATTAGCCGGAACAGACTTTTGAAATACAATAAAATACGAACCAAACTTATCAAGATCCAGGGATAAGGTGGTAAGGGAGTTAGTCTGATGATAACTAGTTGCCATGTAGGTTTCCCCGGTTACTGCATTCCATATCTCAGGCTGTTTTCCGGCGACACGGAAAGAGAAATCCCTTTTCACTGGCTGATTGGTTCTGTTAATAACGAAATAAATATCTGCATTACCAAGTGTACGGTGAATGTAGTCAAACTGTTCAGGATTTTCCGACTGACCATTAAAAGCAAAGTCGGGAAGTATACTGTCAGCGAGAAGTATCTCGCGGGGTGTTTTTCCCCAGATTATCCGGCCTTTACCATAGTGTCTTTCTGTGTTAAGTTTACCGTCCAGATTGCCCCAGATCTCTTTCGCAATTTTTTTTAGTTGCCCATCACTCTCCGGATAATTCTTCAACCCGGCAGCAGAGACAGGTGGTGGACCCACTACCGTTGCTCCTTCACGGATTAACAACTGTAACTTCTTAATCACCTCAACGGACATAGCGGTCGAAGGGACCGATGAAACGGATAAACTCTGATACGCACCCACCCTGTCGCAAATATCCTGAGAAGGTGAAGTGCAATTTTGCAATACCAAAAGCCGGTAGCTCATCCCATCAGGTAGGACAATCCGTCCATCACGGACGGACATCCTGTTGAGTAGAACATCGGAATTACTGTAATCACAGTCGTAACCGGAACCAAGAGAAGGAACAATGTATTTTGGGGGTACCAATGTAGGAGGTCTTTCTCCGAGATAGAAACAAACATCAGCAACGAAGGTTCCCTGTTGCAGCAGGTACTGACACCTGGAAAGATAGGTAAAGAATGCCGGAGATTGCTCCCACCAGGTAATGTTTGGCGTAAAATGCTGTCCGGCACAAAATTCATAACCCGGCTTCCCGTCCGATGGTGGCTGGCAAGTAGCCTGATGCAACATTAACCGATTGATTCCTTCGCAAAAGGCATCATTTGCATATGGTTTCAGATCGGTGGGTCCCAAAGCCCAATGTGTAGCATCGCCATCCATCATTGTAAATGCCTCAGCCATCGCTTCCCGCTTTCCATAAATATGAGCTGCTGAAGCGGTTTGTTTAAGATTAAGTCTCAATGAGAGGTCAGAATTATATCCATTCTGTGCTTTACGATGCCCGTTAACCCAAAATTCGCCGGCAGGGATATCGCAGTATCCCAGATTTTTCAAAGCATCAATTGGTGGAATATTATTTGGCCCTCCTGCCTCATTGGCCACATTTACTCCATTCTTATGACACAAGTCCATAAAATGCCCGTAAAAATTCTCTGAAATGCAATCCTGAATAGTTCGGTCAAAATCATCATGAAATCTAGCCGTCACGTCGGTATTGACAACTGTATAACCGGATAAGACGGGCAAGTAAGGCATCAAATCATAACCGCGGAATCTCTTGAATTGATTGGAAAAATCCTGGGTCCAGGTAAGTTTACCACATTCCCAGCTATCCGACCATAAATAGGCCAGATGACCACCTGCCTTTTTTGCTTCATCCAACACCAGTCTGCCCAAATGTTCAAAGTGATCATCCAGTGCCGAAGTTTTTAGATAATCAATTTCATACCCTTCGCCTCCTTCGAACGTGTCTGCCTGGGGAGCAGTAGGATATGCATACCATTTGCTCCAAAGATGCCCGGTCAACGTGTATCCATTCCTCAAAATTACCCATTCACCATCCGGCACTTCCCACTCAAGCCGACCATCAGGCTTCAGCCTGTCTGTCAGATCAAATACCGATGCAGGAATAATATTCTTCGTATTGACCTGTACACGGAACGCTTGTATACAAATATCATGATAATACTCATCCACAACTTCAGGTTGAGGAAGTATTCCCGAAAATTTTGCCGGACCAATGACTCGCAATTCTGCTGAGACAATTTTCTTCATGGCATTATCCTTGGTAACCCAGGGGCCTTCCATTGTCCAACCACCGGCCGAGAGGTTGAATCCCAACTCAATATTGACCCGACTGGCTTCTTTGACAGCGTGACGAAAGAGCTCCCACCACTCAGGGCTTTGATACTTTACCCCGGGAAGAGGTGTCTTCCCGGCATATCCTCCGGTACAAATCAGATTAACCCCACTTATCCCCTTAGCTTTAAATTCCTTTAAATCACGTGTAATGCCGGCTTTATCCACCCGATTGAAAAGCCACCACCAATACACTCTTGGTTTAACTGCATCAGGCGGGGAAATAAATGATTTCAATAATTTATCCGTACTTAAAATATTATTTCCGGTATGTCTTTTACTTTGTTGTGCCCGGCTTACAATAGTAAAACTTAAGGCAATACAGATAGTAAAAAAGATAATTGAAATTTGCTTTTTAAACATGTAATTCTTTGTATTTTTAATCTTATATTTCATTTTGCAATTATTTTAAACAGCTTACTATTTGACACAAATGATATTATATGTGTCAAATTCTGTTTAACAATCTGTTTAAGTAATTAGACCATTATATTGTCATATTATTACTTTAAAAATTGGACTTTTCAAATATTCCTAATAAGGGAATAAGGTTTTTAATCCGGGGTATTTGGTTTTATACTAAGGTTTAATATATTGAATATAAGTGTTGTAAACATTAAACCTTGTTTTTTATTTTTACCCTTTGTAGAAATATTAAGTGAAAAAACATTCCCTTATTTTCATATTTAAATTAAAATTATACGACATTATTTGTTGTCTTTTACTTAGTTGCTTTATTTTAGAATTGCAATTTTATGCTTTAAAACGGTGTCCTTCAATTTAAGCACTGCAAAATAGATGCCATTGGGTTGTTGCGTGGCATCCCATACCAGAGAGTGAACTCCGGAAGAATATGTTGCAGAACTCATATTTTCAATCAACTGTCCCTGGTTGTTGAATATCTGAATTTCAGCCTGAGAGGATTTCTGCAAGCTGAAACTAACATTAATACTTCCGTTGCCCGGATTCGGAAATACCGAAAGAGTGGCATCACCATTCTTAGGAATGAGTATATTCTCAACATCAGTAGGCACGGTAGCTGTACGGCTGTATACCGAGAATTCACGTATTGCCGCCCAGTCTACCGCTGAACCGGTCACTGTGATGCGAATATATCTGAAGTTCCCGTTAACCGAATCTTTCATTAGGTACCCGATAGCACCTTCCGTATGACCGGCTAATGACGACCAGGTGATATTATCCAACGATCCTTCAATTTTATATTTCCATTGTTCATTGGCATAAAACTTTGTCCGGATTGATGACAACTCCGTGTTGACTCCCAAATCAACCGATAACCATTGAGGAAATGTACCATTTCCAGCACACCAATAGGTCCGTGGGCTATTGTCAACGGTCTGAGACCCTGTAAAGCCCGATGCACTGGAGGAGGAAACCGTAGCCGTTTTATTTAATGACACGGGAAGTTCATCTCCGACAGGCAGGATGGATTTATCATTTACAAACTCCACCAATAATAACCAGTCATTGTTATCCGGTTTTTGAGGAATTACATAGCTTCCTCCCAACGGATTGACAGCATCTGAGATGAGTAAACTTTTCCCTGTTGAAGGATCGAACCATCGGGCACTGTAGGTTTTTGTACCGGTCATATTTTTCAACGTACCGGTAGTCCTGGTAGTATTATAAAAATACACGATATACCTTCCGGCATCGGGTGATGAAGCTAATATCGAAGTTTCAGGGTTGACAAATGAACACCAGAGCGGATCGGAAAAACGGGGTACTAATTTTTCCCAGGCAAACGACGTGTAAAATTGTTTCATGTATTTCATATAGGTCGAACCCGGAGCGTCCACTCCTACATACCACGGATATTTGCTGTAACTGTCCCAACCGGCAATTTTGTTATCCCATTTCATGGCCCAAATGCCGGATACGCCGTAGGTAAATCCCAGACTGCCACATTGGATCGATTTATAGGCGGCTACCCGATCGTCAATAGCATCGTTTAGTCCGCCGCAATCGACATCTTCGTATTTTGCTTCAGCCTCTAAAAAAGGCTGGGTAGGTGAATAATTCCAGAAACCTTTATAGAAAGCCTGATCTCGATATGTTCTGGTAGTCCCGTGCCCGCCTTGAGCTGCGAACCAGGTATGCCAGGTTTCTTTTCCCCATGTGTAATTTTCATTTAAAGCCATATGACCGGTCAACGGATGTTTATAGCTGTCATAGCTGTCAATGGTTTTGGCCACTTCTTTCCAGATTACCTGTTCATCCGGTTTGATATCAACCTCCTGACCCGTAATCCAAACTATAGGATAGGCGCCGTATCGTGCCACCATATATCTGGCAAGCAGTTTCATGCCCGATAGTCCGACACTTTCTGTACTGAGCCAGTGTACTCCGCAGCCTAAAGCGACAACGATCCCGTTATCGGCCAGGTATGCCATTTTAGGATCAAAATACTTTTGAAAGGCAACAGGATCCAGCCGGGTATATTTAGTGGACCACCAGTTGGCAACATGCACATTTCCGCCACCGTCATTAACTCCTGCATCGGGGTAAGTCTGGTAAACGGTAAATCCTTTTGAAATGCGGTCTTTCACCACGTGTTTGAACTGACTTCCGCAATTGTCTCCGTAATTGCATTCTCCGTCTCTTTCATAATCCGACATTTGCCAGTGGGTATCTCCGAGCCAGAAAAACGGCGTTTCATCATTATACACCATGTACCGTTTGTTAGGCGATACTTTTAAAAACCCCTTTTTATAGATTGGCAGTTCTCCTGTATAGGCAACAGCCTGCACATTTCCCGTCTGACTTTGAAGTCCTGTATTGGTCGCATCGCTGCAGGTTGTCGAGTAGGTCCATGTTCCGGCAACTGTCGGAGCAAAACGTATTCTCCAGGTAGTTCCCCCATCCCAGAATGCAGGACGGGTTATCACTTCACCATTAGGTCCGGTAAAAGTTGCGTTCAGATCAACATCCTGAAAAGGATTGGCATAGGAGATTGTGCTTGTAAATGATATCTCTGCCACCCGCCATTGTTCTACGCTATAATCTGCAGCAACGAGGTTTGCAAATGAAAACAGGCTTAAAAGTGATACAATAAAAACTTTGTATATTTTAGTCGTCATAAAGGTTGAAGAATTTATTAATGTTTTTTTCATCATTTTTTTCTCTGTTTGAGAGGTATGAAATTTAGCAGATTGATCCAATAAGGACGATTTTTCAGGAAATAATATTACTATCTGTTACATCATTCCCCTCCAGGATTGAGAGGGGAATGTTTGATTTTATAAAAGCGAAAACACATGAATGCAAAGTACTTTTTATCTTACTACCACTTTCTGAATGTTATGCCCCGATTTTACGATATAAACCCCTTTGGTCAGAGCAATAACTTCTTCAGAATTGACACTGCAGTTTTTAACCTGAATGCCTGAAAGATTATAAACAATTACCTGAGCAGTTTTGTCTGTAATTATTCGAATTCCATTTTCAACAATCCTGATTTTCAAAGTATTTATTTCGGTTTGTTCTATGGCAGAGAGAACATTAGGAGCAGGTATAAATTCATACAGGAACCTGATGGGAGTTGCCGTTTCGTAATTCATGGAAACAGTTTCGCCACTTACCACAGCAGAAATATTTAACGGACTGTTCAACCCCACATCATTTAAGCCATAGGCAGATCCATCATAGTAAACGGAAAAGTTATGATAGAGTCCTTCATCACCAATTTGTGTATCGGCTGTATTTTTATCTCTGAAATATCCGGCTTCGTCCAGGTGTCCAACCACAAATGCATTCTCTTCTGTCCAATCAGTACCACCATCAATTCCTGAAACAAAAGAATAACGTGAAGGATCTGTAAATCCTTCATTCAGGTTAAACTGTATGCTCCATTTCTGACAATTCTGCACCATAGCATTCCGAAGTGGCTGATAGGTCATCCTGTTGGAAGAGGTATTTCCTTTAGCCGAAGGAGCTGTCAGATATAAATCAGTTCCTTTAAGGCGGATATTATACAACCCGGAAGTCAGCTTAAACTCAGCGGTTGCATTATCTGCTACCATTACTGAAGATTTATAGGTATTTGTAAAAGCAGTGTAAGCCGTACTCAGTTTTGCCAGTTGTGTATTTATATCGACCTGCTTTGCAGCAGTTTGATTTAGTACGAAATTTTTTGCAGCAGTAATGGCATTTTGGAATGTCGTGATGGCAGTTGCAGGATAAGTTCCGAGAGTCGTTCCCGGTACTGCCGATCCAATCAGCGTTTCTGAGGCACTGATCTTTGTATTCAGGTATGAAAAATCTGTTCCAACTAAATAATAATCAAAATAAAAACCTGATGTATTTGCCTCGGTAGGAGTGAATGCAACACCGTTATTATTTCCCGACACCTGTAATTTTGTCCATACACAAAAAGGGTCACCCCATAAAGTGCAAATCTGGTTAAATGCGATGGTATCTCCTGCATGTAAATTGACATAGAAGTCAGATGCAAGAAGGCTTTTATCGGTGTAATTTTTACCGAAATTCATATTCACAACTGCTGTTCCATCTTTTGCCTTGAACTGGTAGAGAGAAGATCCTGCAGTTGCTTTACCCTGAGTACTCTGATACTGAAAAACCGCACTTACTTTGTAAATGGCGGCAGCGGGTGCAACAAAGAAAATCACAGGAGAGAAATTTGCATTATTCTGATAAGATTGTCCTTCATAAACAATCGGACAAAGACCGTTCAACGGTGACCATTGCCCACCACTCCAGACAGCATTTGCATCTGTGTAGAGTGTGAATTTTTGAGTGGCAGTAGCATAATTTCCGAACTTCCAGGGAGAAACGACTTCACTGTGATAAATGGCCTTTTCTGCAGTTGGTAAATCCATAGTTGCATTTACCAGTAAGGCGGCATCTGCATCTGCATCATGATAAGGTTGCAGTTTGTAATTATCTGCTGCCAGCATTACATTATGACTGACTGAAATCAGCATAAAAAATAACGATAAGAAGTTTATTTTTTTCATAAAATAGTTTTAAATAATAGTCGAAAAGAACCGGTTACCAATAAGCAACTAATCAACAAATTAATAATTACAGGATACTTTAAAAGGAAACAATGCAGTTTCTCAATTAGCTTTAAAAATATTCAGACTACCTGTCATAAGTAAGATTCATCAAAAAAAACAGCTATTGAACTACAATGAGTTATATTACCTGAAAACCAACGTCAGTTCAATTATCTGCATTGCATCCTGACGTTAGTTTTCAATCAATAATTAATACAAATTGATCCTCTATTCTTTAATCAATTTTTTTGAATATTCTTTTCCATCTGTTGAAAGCTTAACAATGTAAATTCCTTTAGTAAGTTGTTCAACCGATATCCTGTTGTTACTTCCCTCAATTAATTGTGAAATCATCAACTGGCCTGTAGCATCATATATTTTGGCTACTGATTTTTTAGCTGCATTAACTGTCAGGATGTCCCTGACCGGATTGGGAAACATTTCCAGGTTATTTGCCGGTAAATTAGCTGATACATCATCTACTCCAGTTGATAAATTATCCTTTGTTGTAACGGTAAAATTATCGAAATGTACATGAACATTGCACGAACGCAATCCAACCTTTCCACTGATAAAAGGAGCCGGATCGGTATAATCAATCTTTGGAGTAGTCATATCGGTAACGTAAACTTTAATATTAGATCCGGAAGTAACTATTTTGATGTGGTAAGCTTTATTAAGCGAATAGGAGCCCGTTGCTGAAGTCAATTGTGCCCAGCCATAGTTTTGCTTGCCCAGGGTAACTGATGTATTCCCAAGGCCTACAAAATAGCCCTGGAGAAAGTCTGTACCTGCGGCTGAATCATTATCAGCTCCTCCCTGAGCGGGATTGTTAACACGGAAAATGATCCCGGCATTCATGGCATTTAAATAGGTGACATCCGCTTCAACGGTATAATCGGTCCAACCGGTATTGCCCAGGCATTTTTTGCCAAATCCATTTATGTTGGCTTGTCCGGATTCAATTGTCCAGCCCCCGTCACTGTAGTTCCAGTCGGGACTGAAACCCGTATCAAAATGATCGGCCTTAGTGACAATTTCATTCTCTGCATGTTTAAACTGCATTTCATAGAGATTAAAGTCACCGGCAATGGTTTCTACTTTTAGTGTCTGATTGCCTGCAGTTAAGTTCAGACCGTGAATAGTAAGGGTTCGCCAGGTACTTACTCCCCCGGTTGCAGGAAGGTTAATTACTCCCGTTACATCGGTGTCACCCTGCCAGATCTTAATCTGAGAAGTGGTACCAGTTGTGGCATACCTGATCCCTACATTATAAACGCCTGTTGATTGTACATTTACATTGTATTTATACCATTCGCCGGTTTGGTTAGAACTGATATGAAATCCGCCTTCAGAATTTGAACTGATGTCCACACTATCATTCCGGATATATTGTCCGCCTGCATTTCCCGGAGTAAGGTCATGATAGCCCACACCTTCGCCACCGGTGATGTAATGAACGGCGGCAATATTGCCCGGGATAGGTTTATAGGTATCGAAAATCCCTGATCCGTTTACTTTGTTGCTAAGCGCAATGTATGAAAAGTTTCCTGTGCTCCAGCTTGTTAAATATCCTACACGCCCTCCCGGCAAATTGCTTGTCAGGGATGCTTTTTGCAATCCATCAACATAAAACTTATAACTGGAATTTAGTTTTTCAATTCGAATGCTGTGCCAGAAAGTGTAATTCAACCCTGTTGGCAGGGTGAAAAACTGCGGGGTACCCCAGGCATTGTCGATCAGAAAATTAACTTCCAACTGATTGGTATAACTGTGAAATACCGCAACCCCATAGTTTTGTTCGTTGCTGTAGCTGAAAACAGCTCCTGTCTTTGCAGAATTATTTTGTCTGGCAGGTTCCTTAATGGTAAACTCAGCAGTATAATTGGAAGCGGTCGTTGATGAAAAGATTGCTTTGTGTTCTGTTTCTGAAGTTTCATTCATTACATCCTGAACCATCAGTTCCTGATTGCTCATTCCCCAATTGCCCCCATTAGGCATTGTCCAGTTCGTACCG
>Ga0302286_10001607_pt1 | contig 16525 bp, 13 predicted proteins | sample III_Fen_E2_3_FD_198765 | JGI IMG/M metagenome (GOLD analysis project Ga0302286, IMG submission 198765) | Peat permafrost microbial communities from Stordalen Mire near Abisko, Sweden - III_Fen_E2_3 | ecosystem: Environmental > Terrestrial > Soil > Wetlands > Permafrost | place: Sweden: Abisko...
GCTAAATCGTCCTTCCGAAGAACCATGAATTAAATGGGCTGCGGCACTCAGATTGTTACGCAGTTCTTCGTTTTCGTCGCAGGCTTTTAGCGTATTGGGTGTTCCAAAATAGCCGTATTTGCGGATCAACCGATCAATTTCCTTGTCTTCGCCAAATTCTTTCAATGCAGGTGCAATCACAATTAGTTCACCATCATCATCAATGGCCATGCGGGTTCGGTAAATCGATTTGTTGCCCAGCCAGGTGCTTTTGAATTCAGTAGGATCGAGATAAACGACTACCTTTTTCAACGGCTTGTCGAGCATTTCGAAGTTGACCTGTAAGGCCAGTTTCGCTGCTTTGTCGAATACTTCGAAGTCGTCTCCAATAAATAATCCGCGGGTTTTGATTATCCCATCTGTTTTATCCAGTCCAACGACCGTTTGTACATATACAATAGGCAACTGATTGGTGAAGTTTTCGGAAGCATAATTGAAGATACGACGAACCGGAGTGTCTGCGTGTCCCATCATTCGTTCCATTCCGTAAGCCGCTCCTACAAAATGGCTTTTGTTGATACCTTCAACGCCACCGGTTCCGACGAAAATGTTTTTGTTGTAATTGGCCATTCCAACAACTTCATGAGGAACGACCTGTCCGATTGATAAGATTAGGTCGAAATTTCCATTCAGCAAAAGTTTGTTGACCTGAGCCGGCCAGGGAAACTCAACGGCACCACCTGAAACTTCTTTAACAAATTCGGCAGGAACCGTTCCTACGGTTACCACATCATTGCGCCAGTCGTGTTCCCGGATCAGTGATGCCGGCATTGATCCAAACATGTGACTGATTTGGTGAGCGGTCATGGGAGAGTGTGTGCCCAAAGCCGGTAATACGTCGGTCATTTGATCACCGTAATATTGCCAGGCCATTTCGGTTAACTCACCGGCACGACTTGGTAGTCGGGTATAATCCGGTGGAATAGCCAATACTTTTTGTTTAACTCCCATTTTATCCAATGCCTGATACAACCCGTTTCTCAGGTCGTCGGCAGTTAATTCATGGTTCACTGAACCTATTTCGTAATATAACATAGATTTACTATTTTATTATTTACCATTTACTTTGTTGCTTTCAGAATCTTTGCTTGTTGAATTAAGCTTTTTCTTCATTGTTGTAATTGAACTGACAACTATTTTAAACAATTCCAGATTTTCCTTGATTAAATCATCAAGCAAGTTTGCTTTAACCAAACCTGATTCTACGATAAGTTCCAGCCAGTATAAAGTTTCATCGAGCTCTTCTTCTACCATTTTTAATTTGTTCAGAAAATCTTTATCTGATTTACCAAGACAGGCAGAACGATAATTTGCTCCAGGAGAAGTTCCTGAACGAATTATTTGATTCCCAATAGTTTTACCAGTAATGTTGTTTGGTAAGCTTTCAGAAAGTTTAATTATTCGTAATGCAAAAATCTTTAACCTTTTCTTCAGATCTTCCGAGTTCATAATGAAATGGTAAATAGTCAATAAACAGATGGTAAATTGATTTAGCGTTTAACGCGTGCATTTCCGCCCCAGATACTCCAAACCATTTCTTCGTCGGCTGGTTGTGCGTAATCGGTTAGGAATGTAGTTGCCAACGCTCCTGTAGCCCAGCCAAATTGTGGCCATTTTTCAGGTTCCCAGCCTTTCAGAATACCGTACAGCAAACCACCTACAAATCCGTCGCCACCGCCGATACGGTCGAGTACGGTGATTTTGCGAGGCTCAATAACTTGCCAGTTGTTTCCTTCAAGCATAATTGCACCCCAAAGGTGTTCGTTTGCACTGATTACCTGACGTAAGGTTGTTGCAAATACAGATGCATTGGGGAAAGCCTCTTTTACACGGCTAATCATTCCTTTGAATCCGTCGATTTGTGCTTCAATACCTTTACCTCCGGCTTCAGGTCCTTTGATGCCCAGACAAAGCTGAAAATCTTCTTCGTTGCCAATCAGGATGTCGGATACGGAAGCTATCTCGGTAAAGCTTTCGCGCAATTCCTGTTCACGTCCTTTCCAAAAGGAAGCCCGATAGTTAAGGTCGAAAGAAATACGGGTTCCATATTTTTTTGCTGCTTGGGCAATCTCCAGACAGAAGGTAGTTGTTTCGGAAGATAAAGCTCCAACGAGTCCCGACAAGTGTACAATTTGTACGCCCTCTTTTCCGAAAATTCGTTCCAGATCGAAATCTTTAACATTCAGGGTACGGCCAACTTCTCCGGCACGGTCGTTTTGTACGCGAGGTCCGCGTGAACCGTAGCCACTGTCAGCGATGTTGAATTGATGACGGTAGCCCCAGGGATCACCTTGAGCGACTTCCGGTCCTTCGTAATCCATACCACGGCTTCGCAGGCTGCTTTTAATAAACAGGGCAATTGGACTATCTTTTACAAAGGTTGTCAATACTTTCACCGGAAGTCCAAGTGATGAGGAAATATTAGCTACGTTGGTTTCGGCGCTGGTAGCTTGCATTTCGAACAAATTGCTGGTGTGTACCGGTTGTCCGTTTACCGGTGTTATGCGAACACCCATGCTGGTAGGAACCAACAGTGAATATTTACAGTCTTTTTTTAATTCGATGGTCATATTATGTCTTTTAGAAATTAGTCAATGGTTATTTGAAAAAAGTGATCAACCAGAGATGATTGTATAAAAGTTACGAATTCCGGAATATGCGTTTCGAAAAACAACCCATAAACCGCAACCTGGCTAAACTCCTCCAAATGCGCTATATCCACCGTCAACAGGGATGATGATACCAGTTACGAAACTGGAAATGTCAGAAAGCAGGAATAAGGTAGCTCCCTGAAGATCTTCGGTTTCGCCGAATTTACCCATCGGAGTGTTGTTTACGATTTTCTGACCGCGAGGGGAAAAGCCTCCATTTTTTTCGTCCAGTACCAAAAAGCGGTTCTGGTTGGTGATGAAAAATCCAGGAGCAATAGCATTTACACGAATACCTACTTTAGCTAAATGTACCGACAACCATTGGGTGAAATTGTTGATGGAAGCTTTAGCTGCCGAGTATGCTGGTATTTTAGTCAGCGGTTTGTAAGAGTTCATGGACGAGATGTTGAGAACAACACCTTTCCGGGCTTTCAGCATATCCTGAGTAAACACGATTGAAGGAAGAACGGTACCTTTAATGTTGAGGGCAAAAACTTTATCGAAACCGTCGAGCTCCAGTCCGTAGAATGTATCTTCCAGGTGGTCGATGTTGCTTTCGTCGATTTGTTCAACCTTGGTGGTTGCCGTTGGGTGATTTCCACCTGCACCGTTAATCAGGATATCAATAGGTCCTAATTTTTCATTGATTTCAGCTTTCGCTTTTTGAAGCGATGCTTTGTCCAACACGTTGGCTTCGACACCAATTATTTGGGCATTAAATTCTTTCGAGATTTCGGCAGCTACGCTGTCTGCTACTTCTTTGTTAATGTCGGCAATTGCCACTTTAACACCAACTGAAGCCATCGCTTTTACTAATGTTGCGCCAATAACACCAGCTCCACCGGTGATTACACAAACTTTACCTTTTAGGTCGTTAAAACTGATTGGATTCATTTCTACTTAGTTTAGTTATTTATAATAATCCAGATTTTCTTTGGTTATAATATCTATTGATGTGAAATTTTCGTTGTTTACTTCTTTCTTTAGAACGATACTTTCGAACAGCGTGATGATTGCCCGGTATCCTTGTTCTTCCGGTCGCTGGCAAATCAGGAAATCAATGATGCCTTTTTCCAGAAAGGTAATGTTCTCGTTGATTAAGTCGTGCCCAATGACCCGTATTTCCGGTTTGTTTAATTGTTCAAGTATTCGCCCTAAATAATTCACTTGTGAGTTTGTAACGAAAATGCCTTTAATATCAGCGTTAGACTGTATAGCTAATTTGATTTTTTCCTGAGACTCCAGATTTGTTGGATCTGTAATCTCCATGGTAATTAAATTCCGTTTGTTGTCAGGTTTCTTGTTAAAGTATTCGTAAAACCCTTTTTCACGCTGAACCAGATGATTCATGTTGTCCCGTTCTTTTGCAAAATGGAGTATTAATATCGTTGCGTTTTCCGGGGTACAATAATCCAGAAGTTTGGCACTTAGCGTTCCTGAACGGAAAGAATCCTGACCGATATAGCTAAGCTTTTCACTGTCTTTGATATTCGAATCAATAAATACGTATGGAATGTCGCGTTTCTTTAATTCTGAAATAAACTCATTGGATTCGCGAGAGAAAAATGGAGCAAGAACAACACCTTCCGGATTATTTTGAAGTATTAGCTCTGCCTCATCTTTTAATGTTTGTGAATCAGACTGTTTAAATAGATGGATGTCTATATTTATTCCGAATTGCTGAATTTCCTGAAATGCTTTTCGGACACCGGTCATTGGTTTATTCCAATAGGCTTCCGGAGAAGTAGGTTCGGGAATAAGCAAGGCGAATGAATATGTTTTTTTCGAAGCGAGTGCACTTGCCAATAAATTGGGCTGGTATTCCAGCTCTTCAATAATCTTAAGAATTTTTTCGCGGGTGGTCTTGGACACTTCTCCGCGATTGTGGATCACACGGTCAACGGTTCCGATTGAAACATTTGCCTGCTGTGCGATATCTTTGATTCGGCTGCGGTTAATTGCTTTGATAACGGTATAGTTTTAAGAGTAAAATTTACAGCAGGAACAAAACTAGATAAATTTTTTATTTTGTCGTGTACGAACACGGGAAAAATATTTAAAAACATTTTTTTGCTTTTTTGACAACAGAAGGTTGCAGGATCTATTTATTGTACTTATTTTCGTGTACGAACACGGAGTGTTTTGTGATTTGTATATATATCTATAAATTAACACAATATGAAATTAGGGAAATTTAGTTTAGGAATTGGAGACCGATTTTCACACCAGGGAGTTGCTCAGTTGAGGGCAATTGTAAAAGCCAATAAGTCGGGATTAGCTATTAGTCCGGTTTGGAATAAGTCGAATCGAGAACACACCTATGTCCATTCTCATCCGGCTGATGTTCGGAAAGAGGCTGATGCTGCGGTTGCTGCTTTAGGTTTCTCCGGAATGTATTTTGTAGATGCAGACCATATTAATCTGAGTACGGTTGCTCCATTTGTTGAAACGGCTGATTTCTTTACGCTGGACGTGGCTTCTTTTATTGGAAAAGCAAGTTCTGCTGGCGATGTTGATGCTTTTGTTGCTTCTTGCAAAAAATATCTTGGACATCTTTCAATTCCAGGTATCAATCATCCATTTGAAGTATCTGAAACTTTACTTCGGACTATTGCCGGTAATTTTCTTGCTGCTACCCAACAGGCCAGCGAAATTTATCAATACCTGAAAGCTGCTAAAGGCGAAGGTAATTTCATTACTGAAGTTTCGATGGATGAGGTTGAAAGTCCCCAAACTCCGGTTGAATTGTTTTTTATTCTGAAAATGCTTGCCAATAAAGGCGTTCCTGCTCAGACGATAGCTCCAAAGTTCACTGGTCGTTTTAATAAAGGTGTTGATTATACCGGTGATGTTGATCAGTTTGCCAAAGAGTTTGAAGAAGATGTTTTGGTAATTGATTTTGCAGTTAAAGAATTTGGTTTACCCGAAGAATTGAAATTGAGTGTCCATTCCGGAAGTGATAAATTTTCGATTTACCCGGTGATGGCTGCGGTAATTAAGAAATACGATAAGGGTTTGCATGTGAAGACTGCCGGTACAACCTGGCTCGAAGAAGTAATCGGTCTGGCTGTTGCTGGTGGCGAAGCTCTGGAAGCTGCTAAAGCAATATATTCAACAGCCCTTGGACGTAAAGATGAACTTTGCGCTCCGTATGCCGATGTAATTGATATTGATGAACGTAAATTGCCTTCTGCGATTGAAGTTGCCGGCTGGTCCAGCGAAAAGTTTGCCAATACCTTACGTCATATTCCCGGACATCCGGATTACAATCCAAACTTCCGTCAGTTAATCCATGTAGGTTATAAAGTGGCTTCGGAAATGGGAACAGTTTATACTGATCTTCTGAAGAAAAACGCTGATATTGTTGGATTGTGCGTTGAAGAAAATATTTATGACCGGCATCTGAAAAGGCTTTTCAATTTATAATTTACTATTTTTTCATTTACAATTTACTATTGAAAAATGACCGCTGACGATTTAAGGAAAAGGCTAAAGGTTTTGTTACTACGATGAAGAAAAAACTTAATTCCGCAAAATCCAATTCTAAAAAGAACTGGGAAAATAGTAAATAGTAAATGGATAAATAGTCAATTAACACAAATAGTAAATTGTAAATCAATATATTGTAAATATGAAAAAACCATTTATGGACGAAAATTTCCTGTTGCAAACGGAAACTGCACGGAAATTATATCATGAGCATGCGGCAAAAATGCCCATTTTCGATTACCACTGTCACATTAATCCCAAAGATATTGCAGAAGATCGTAGGTTTAATACCATTACTGAAATTTGGTTAGCTGGAGATCATTACAAATGGCGTGGAATGCGAACCAATGGTGTGGCCGAACGTTTTTGTACCGGAGATGCTACGGATTGGGAAAAATTTGAAAAATGGGCAGAAACAGTTCCTCAAACGTTGAGAAATCCATTATACCATTGGACTCATCTCGAACTGAAGAAATTCTTCGGAATCAATGAGGTTTTAAGTCCGAAAAATGCCCGTGCTATCTATGATGCCTGTAATGAAAAACTGAGAACTTCAGCATATAGTTGCCGCAACATCATTCGGATGGCTAATGTGCATACGATTTGTACTACAGACGACCCGATTGATAATCTGCAATATCATCAGCAAATTAAAGCCGATGGTTTTGAAGTTGCCGTGTTACCAGCCTGGCGGCCTGATAAAGCTATGATGGTTGATGATCCTGAATTTTACAATGTATATGTCGATCAGTTAGCTGCGGCAGCAGGTATGCCAATTCATACTTTTGCTGATTTGATGGCAGCTCTGGAAAAACGTCATCAGTTCTTTCATGAAAACGGTTGTCGTCTGTCCGATCATGGTTTGGATACTGCTTTTGCCGAAGATTATACTTCCGAAGAGATCAGCGCAATTTTCACAAAAGTCAGGAGTGGTAATAAGCTAACCGTTTCTGAAATCCTGAAATTCAAATCGTGCATGCTTTACGAGTTTGGAGTAATGGATCATTCCCGTGGATGGACTCAGCAGTTGCACATTGGTGCATTGCGTAACAACAATACCCGCTTATTCAAGCAACTTGGACCTGATACCGGGTTTGACTCTATTGGTGATGAACCGGTAGCTGCGCCCTTATCGAAACTGCTTGATCGTTTAGATCAGAACAATCAGTTGAGCAAGACGATCCTATACAATCTGAATCCACGCGATAATGAGTTGTATGCAACCATGATTGGTAATTTTCAGGATGGAAGTGTTCCCGGGAAAATGCAATATGGTTCCGGCTGGTGGTTTTTGGATCAAAAAGATGGCATGGAAAGGCAGATCAATGCATTGTCGAACCTTGGTCTGTTAAGCCGTTTTGTCGGAATGTTAACTGATTCACGCAGTTTTCTTTCTTATACCCGCCATGAATATTTCCGCAGGACTTTGTGTAATATTTTAGGCAATGATGTGGAGAACGGTGAAATCCCTTGTGACATGGAATTGTTAGGTCAAATGGTTGAGAATATTAGTTTTAACAACGCGAAAAACTATTTTAATTTCTAGGGGAATCATTTTTTAGTTTATTGAGAGCTTGTTGAATTTGATAAAAATAGTAGATTTGCAATCGATTGCATTGAGCCTAATGCTATTGGTAGCTTTTAGGTTTTTTTAGGTAGTAAATTGTAAATCAATAAATAGTAAATAAATCAAAATGAAAGTAGTTACTTTTGGTGAGATCATGCTGCGTTTAGCTACTCCTGGCTATTTGCGGTTTAGTCAGACAGACAATTTAACAGCCACTTTTGGTGGTGGTGAAGCGAACGTTGCTGTTTCGTTGGCTAATTTTGGCATTCCGGTTGATTTTGTAACCCGCTTGCCTAAGAATGATATCGCTCAGTCGTGTGTGATGGATTTGAGAAAGTATGGAGTTGGAGTTGATCAGATTGTTTATGGTGGCGACCGTATTGGAATTTATTTCCTCGAAACCGGTGCAGTTAGCCGTGGCAGTAAAGTGGTATATGACCGAGCTCACTCTGCCGTTTCTGAAATTAAATCTGGAATGATCGACTGGGACAAGGTTTTTGAAGGTGTAAACTGGTTCCACTGGACTGGTATAACTCCTGCTATTTCGCAGGGAGCTGCTGATGTATGTCTGGAAGCCATCAAAAAAGCAAACGAAAAAGGGATCACGGTATCCTGTGATTTGAACTATCGCAAAAATCTTTGGAATTATGGGAAAAAGGCTGGAGAAGTGATGCCTGCTTTGGTTGCCGGTACTGATGTCATTCTGGGAAATGAAGAAGATGCTGAAAAAGTATTGGGCATTAAACCGGAAGGTGTTGATGTAACCGGTGGACATGTTGAAGCTGCTGCGTACGAATCCGTATCCCGTCAGATAATGGCTAAATTTCCTCGGTGCAAAAAAGTCATTACAACTTTACGTGGGTCAATTAACGCCAATCATAACAGTTGGTCTGGTGTACTTTGGGATGGTAAAACATTGTTTGAAGCCCCAACTTACCAGATTACCGATATTGTTGATCGTGTTGGTGGTGGCGATTCGTTTATGGGCGGCTTGATCTTTGGTTTGTTAACTTATACGAACGATGATCAGAAAGCTTTAAACTTTGCAGTTGCAGCCTCTTGTTTGAAACATACCATTTACGGTGACTATAATCAGGTTACTGTTGATGAGGTTGAAAAGCTTATGGGTGGTGATGCTTCCGGTCGTGTAGCACGATAGTAGATTTGGATATTGGTTATTGAGAATTGGGACTTTTTTAATATCCAATACTGAATAACCAACTCCCAATAATCAAATTAAAACAAACGCGGAACTCGGGACCCGATACCCGCAACAATTTTAAAAGTATGGCACGATTTACAAGAATAGAAGTAGCTTTAAAGATGAAAGAGACCGGTATGGTTCCGGTTTTTTACAACAAGGATATCGAAGTATGCAAACAAGTTGTTAAGGCTTGTTATGATGGCGGTGTAAGAGTTTTTGAATTTACCAACCGTGGCGATTTTGCTCACGAAGTGTTTGCCGAAATCTCAAAATGGGTAGTTAAGGAAGCTCCGGAAATGATTTTAGGAGTGGGTTCGGTAATTGATAGTGCAACTGCTGCATTATACATTCAGCTGGGATCAAATTTCATCGTTTCTCCGTTGATTGACGAAGATACTGCTCGTTTTTGCAATCGTCGTAAAATCGCCTGGAGTCCAGGATGTGGTTCGGTTACAGAAATCAACAAAGCTCATGAATTGGGAGCTGAAGTGGTAAAGGTTTTCCCTGGTTCTTCGGTTGGTGGACCTGACTTTGTTTCGGGAGTGAAAGGTCCAATGCCTTGGGCCAGTATTATGCCAACCGGAGGTGTTTCACCGGATGAGGCAAACCTGAAAGGCTGGTTTAAAGCCGGTGTTCATTGTGTCGGAATGGGATCTCAATTGTTTCCGAAATATGTGATTGAAAATAAAGACTGGGCTTATATTGCTAAAAAATGTAATGAAGTACTTACACTGGTAACCAAACTTCGATAAGAATTTCTTGAAACTAACTAATCTATAAATTTTTATTATGCATTCGAAATCAATCAGCGGTAAGATGACAAACTATAGGTGGGCGATCTGTGCCATGCTCTTTTTTGCGACTACGGTCAATTATCTCGACAGACAGGTTTTGTCTCTGACATGGAAGGATTTTATCGCCCCTGAGTTTCACTGGACAAACAGCGATTATGGTACAATTACCTCTCTTTTTTCGATTTTTTATGCCTTAAGTATGCTGTTTGCTGGTCGTGTTGTTGACTGGTTGGATACGAAAAAAGGATATTTATGGGCAATCGGAGTATGGTCGGTTGGCGCGATTCTCCATGCTTTCTGTGGGATATTTACTTCCGGTATCTTAACAGGAAAATGGTTAGTCGGTTTTGAAGGAGCCAAAGGAGCTATTGCGCTAGTCAATAATACTTCGTCAATTTTGACAGTCAGTGTTACTTTATTTGTCTTAGCTCGTTTGGTTTTAGCTATCGGCGAAGCTGGAAACTTTCCGGCCGCAATAAAGGCGACCGCTGAATATTTTCCTAAAAAAGACAGAGCTTTTTCTACCAGTATCTTTAATGCGGGTGCAACTGTTGGTGCGCTTGGTGCTCCAATAACAATTCCTTTTATTGCGAAAGCCTGGGGATGGGAAGCTGCTTTTATTATTATTGGTGCTCTTGGTTTTGTATGGATGGGCGTATGGGTATTTATCTACAAAAAACCAGATGTGCATCCAAAAGTAAATGCTGCTGAGTTGGAATATATCCAGCAAGATCGATTGGCTGATATTGAGAGTGGACAAGAGAAAAAAGGTGAAACGAAAAAAGCTTCATTTGCAGCTCATTTTAAATACAAACAAACATGGGCTTTTGCTATTGGTAAATTTCTTACTGATGGCGTTTGGTGGTTCTTCCTGTTCTGGACTCCTGCTTATTTGAGTTCGGTATATCACATGGATTCAACGCAAAGTGCCTTCCCATTATTTGTGTTGTATATGATCACGCTTCTTTCAATTTATGGCGGTTGGCTTCCTTCTTATTTTGTGAATAAAAAAGGGATGAATCCGTATGCCGGTCGTATGAGATCGATGTTGATTTTTGCTTTTTTCCCGCTTTTGGCACTTTTGGCGCAACCACTGGGGCATATTACCTATTGGTTCCCAGTGATCATTATTGGTATCGCCGGAGCTGCTCATCAAGCCTGGTCTGCTAACATATTCTCAACAGTTGGTGATATGTTCCCAAAATCAGCGATTGCAACCGTTACCGGAATTGGTGGTATGGCTGGTGGGGTTGGAGCTTTCATCATTAATAAAGGTTCGGGTATTTTGTTTGATTTTGCCGGCCAGACGAAAATGAAATTTATGGGTTTTGAAGGTGAAGCTTCCGGATATTTCATCATCTTTTCGATTTGCGCGGTGATGTATTTAATCGGATGGACGATCATGAAGTCTTTGGTTCCTGAATATAAACCAATTATCGATTTGGATTAAACATGAAACTTTGTTTCGACAGCATTTCATCTGTCGGAATGTATAATTGCATAAACGAAAAGCAGCAGGTCTTAACGGTCTGCTGCTTTTTCGTTTAGCCTTTTCCTGATTTTGCCAGCTCTTTTATTTTTGCCCTGATTCCATTCATTAAGCTGTTTCCTAAATTTGATTATTTTTGTCCGTCTAATATACAAAGCATGAAGAATAAAAACTACAACATCGCGTTGGTCCAAATATCACTGGATGGTACACCTGTGATAAACCTGAAAAAATGTCTGGAGTGGATCAGACGTGCGGCAGCACAAGGTGCCAATGTGATTTGTTTGCCTGAGTTATATAGTTCGTTCTATTTTTGTCAGAGCGAAAATCATGATTTTTTTGATTTGGCGGAACCGCTCCATAGTGATTCTTATCATGCCTTTAGTGCCTTGGCTGCTGAATTGGGTGTTGTCCTTGTTGTTCCTTTTTTTGAACAACGTGCTTCCGGTTTATATCACAACTCTGCGTATATTATCGATTCTGATGGTTCGGAGGCCGGTTTGTACCGCAAAATGCACATTCCGGATGATCCAAGCTATTACGAAAAATTTTATTTTACACCGGGAGATATTGGCTTCAAAGCTTTTGATACTAAAATTGGCAAGATTGGAACCTTGATCTGTTGGGATCAGTGGTATCCTGAAGGAGCCAGAATCACCGCATTACAGGGTGCTGAAGTACTATTTTATCCTACGGCTATTGGCTGGCATCCATCAGAAAAAGCCCAGTATGGCGAAAAACAACATGATGCATGGAGAACGGTTCAACGAGGCCATGCGGTTGCTAACGGTATTTTTGTAGCGGCCTGTAATCGTGTGGGTTTTGAAAAACCAGTTGAATCATCCGCAGGAATTGAATTCTGGGGAGCATCTTTTATTGCGGGTCCGCAAGGCGAAATTTTGGCTGAAGCATCACACGACAAGGAAGAAATTATAATGGCCGAAATTGATCATGCTCTGATGGAAGATGTTCGCCGAAACTGGCCATTTCTTCGCGATCGCCGAATTGATGCTTATGGCGATATTACCCGCAGATTTATTGACTAATCATACTTTAGCTTACGATTTATGAATACAATATCCCGACGTTTCCCTGCTGAATGGGAAAAACATCAGGCAACATTGTTGTCGTTTCCGGCTGAAGGACGCGATTGGCCCGGTAAATATCATGCGATCAAATGGGCTTTTGTGGAGATGATTAAAAAGGTTACGACTTACGAACCGGTAATTCTGATTGTTAAGTCAGATGAATTACGTGAGAAGGTTGCTGTAATGCTCGAACAGGCTCATGTTGATCCAGCTCAGGTAAGTTATATCATCAAAGATACCAACCGAAACTGGATGCGCGATTCGGGACCAGCGGTTGTGAAAACTGCTGATGGTGGGAGAGAAGCTATTCAGTTTGGATTTACCGGTTGGGCCAAATATAAAAATCATCGAAAAGATCAGGGAATACCTGCGGCTGTTGCTCAACATTTGGGTATTGCAGTGACTCCGGCTATGTACAAAAACAAACTGGTTGTACTAGAAGGTGGTTCAATTGATGTGAATGGTTGTGGAACTCTAATTACAACAGAAGAATGTTTGATGGATCCGGTTTTACAGGTGCGTAATCCGGGATTTAAAAAGGAAGATTACGAAAATGTATTCCGCGAATATTTGGGTGTAACCAATACGATTTGGTTAGGAGAAGGCATTGAAGGAGATGATACTCACGGGCATGTTGATGATATTTGCAGGTTTGTAAACCGCAATACTGTGGTTGCAGTTCAGGAAGCGGATAGCAGCGATCCCAACCATCAAAAACTGGAAGCAAACCTGGAGATTTTGCGAAATGCGAAACTTGAAAACGGAGAAAAATTAAATGTGGTAATCATGCCGATGCCTGGACGAATCGACTTTGAAGATCTTCGTCTTCCGGCCAGTTATGTGAATTTTCTGATGACCAATGGTTGTGTATTAATGCCAACTTTTAATGATAAAAACGATTATAAAGCATTGGGTATTCTTACTGACTTATTCCCCGATCGACATGTGATTGGAATTAATGCTGTCGATTTGGTTTGGGGACTAGGAACACTACATTGTTTGAGCCATGAGATAGGATTATAGTTCTGTTTTTAATGTTGGTTTTTGTGTTTTTTTAGAAAGTTTAGTATCAGGTAAATTACGCTGATGACAGCCGTAAAACTTAGAATTCCAAGAATCTCATTCATTGTCATTTTAGACAGAATCCAAAGGATGGTCGCTACGGAAATAATGGGGACAGTATATCCTCCCCAGACGTGGAAAGAATCAGGAGTTGATTCTTTTGATAGTCTCAGCTTAATAAAAGCTAAAGCAACGCCTAAATAGATTAACAGAACGGATGCGCTGGATAGAATTGCCAGTTGCTTGAATTCGCCGGTTATGGAGAAAAAGCACCCCATTATTGCATATAATATGATCGACCAGTATGGAGTTGCATATTTTTTATGAACAAGAGCCAGTTGTCGAGGTCTGATCACTTTATCGCGGGCAGCACTGAAGATGACTCGTGGCATATTTAGAACATCACCACTGATAAAGCCGAACATTGAAATGGCTGCTCCCGCGAGCATTAGTGTAGCGCCAACAGGACCAATCAATTGTTTGGCCACTTCAGCCAGCGGAGCATCTTTAAACCCAGCAAGTGACGCGCCTAATATTCCTTGTGCAACCATTTGAATCAACACATAAAGTACGATTACAAACGAAATACTAATCAGTATTCCCCGTGGAATTGTCTTTTGTGGATTCTTAATTTCGCCGCCGGTGGTTAGTGCCGTCTCTGCTCCCTGGAATGCAAAGAAAAGGATAAGAGATACTTTTCCTAAATCGTTCATCGATGGACTAATATTCCAAACCAGATTACTCATTGAAATATTGGGTATCCCCATGAAAATCAGTAATAGTAACGGACTTAATTTGATTATTGTCGTGGCCTTTACAAGTGTAATGCCGTGTTTTACTCCTCGTACGTTTATTACTGCAAGTCCTGTAAATAGGCCAACAAAGAACAGGTCTTTAATTAGTTCGTTTTTGAAGGCTGGCAGAAAATAGGCCAGTGTTCCGGCAAGTGCATTCGCAACGGCAGCGTCGGCCATGATCGTTGCCCCAAGAATAAAGAAGTTGACTGTCAGAAACCCAAAATATTTTCCAAAGGCAACTTCGATATATGAATATGCACCTCCGGACTGAGTTAACTTACTTCCCACTTCAGCAAAGCAGAGCATGATAAGCATAACCAAAATGCCGCAAAACAAATAGGCTACAATACTGGCAGCACCAAGCCCTTCTGATACAATTGCAGGGATTACAAAGATTCCGGCACCAACAATCAGATTGATGATGTTTGCACTTAGACCCCAAATTCCAATTTCTCTCTTTAATCCTTCTTTTATATCCATTTAAGTTTTCTTCAGTAGACAATCATTGGATCGATAAAAATAAAATATGCGTAAATATTGAAATTTCGGGTAACCTTTCCAAGTTTTTTAGAATATATTGAAGTGTCATACAAGTCGCACTATACTTAAAGAATCCACGTCTGATTCCCTAAAATAATGATTTTTTGATGTTGAAAATGCATTGCTGATAGATAATGTGTTCGTGTACAGTGCGTTTTTGATTTACATTGATCTGAATCCAATTTTTTATCAGATTCAATATTTCAGACATGGAAACGTTATTAGTAAAATTAGTGCCATATTTTGTTTGTGAGAGCTGAAAAACAATTAACACAAGGGACTATTTTTTGTTGATTTAGTTACTTTTACGTGTAATTCAGCTTGTGTGAACAAATGACTGTAATTTAATGAAATTGTATTTAAGAAACTAAAAACACCTATGCAGAAGATACTACGGACAAGAATATTGCCTTTACTAATTCTAATATTTTTGTTTCAGATTCCATCATATTCAGCGAGCAAAAAATATTTTGTGATTACTGGTAAAATTGTTTTAGAGTCAGGCGACCCCGGAGCTGGTTCTGTCGAGATTATTAAAACCGGAAAAGGAACGACAACTATTGATATTCCTAAAACCGGAAAATTCAAACTTGAGCTTGAGTTTTTTAATGAATTCACCTTAATCTTTAAGAGCCCTGGGCATTTCAACAAAACAATTATTGTTTCAACAGAAATTCCTCAAGACGTCTGGGAACGAGACAATGAATTTCCTGCATTCCCAATTGTGGTGCAGCTCTTAAAGGAATTTGAAGGGATTGATAAAAGTTTCACTCTTAAGCCAACGGGTAAGATTTACTACGGAAAGGCTATCGATAATTTTGAAAAGGAAAGTTATATTTCTGATATTCAGTTTGTAGAACAGGTAGAGACCGCTAAGCAGAAAGCAATTCAGGTTCAGAAAGAATCACAAACCATTTCCAAAGAAGATGCTCAGGATTTAGCCGTTAAGCAGAAAAAATTTGATCAGTTGATAAAGGAAGCTGACGGTTATTATCAGCGAGGTGAGTTTCAAATGGCTTATATGAAGTATCTGGAGGCTAAAAATCTTTTCCCGGATAAATCGTACCCCAACGATCGGGTTGCTGAGCTTCAGGATTTAGTAAAGGCTCTTGAATTGACCGAAAAGCAAAAAGCAAATCTGGATTTGAAGTATCAGGAAGCTATTGCAAAAGCCAATGATTTATTTGATGCAAAAAAATATCAGGATGCTCTTCCTGATTACAATGAAGCATTGCAATACCGTCCCGGAGATGTTTTTGCCAACGGCCGGATTAAAGAAATAGAACAGCTTTTGGCACAGCTTGAGTTTAAGAAAAAGTACAACGAGATAATTGCCTCAGCCGATAAAAAATATGGTGCGAAAGATTTAACTCTGGCACTTGATTTTTACACAAAAGCATTGACTGCCATTCCTAATGATTCGTATGCTTTGTCTCAGATAAAACAGATCAATGAAGAAATTCAGCAGAAATCTAAACAGGCACAAATAGAAACCGAATTTAATCAGAATATCCTTGCTGCCGATGCGTTTCTGAAGCAAAAAGATTATCAGAACGCAACTGATTTGTATAAAAAGGCATTGGCCTTAAAACCGGACAATTCTCAGGTAAAAGATAAATTAGCTCAAATCGCTGATGCATTGGCAAAGCAGGAGGCCGAAGTTAAAACACGAAATGAGTTTAAACAAGTGCTGGCCGATGCTGAATCTTCCTATAAAAATAAGGATTTAGAGAAAGCAAAAGAACTTTATACAAAGGCAAATCAGTTGATTCCTTCGGAAAGTATTCCACCGAAACGACTTGATG
>Ga0302286_10001609_pt1 | contig 16498 bp, 11 predicted proteins | sample III_Fen_E2_3_FD_198765 | JGI IMG/M metagenome (GOLD analysis project Ga0302286, IMG submission 198765) | Peat permafrost microbial communities from Stordalen Mire near Abisko, Sweden - III_Fen_E2_3 | ecosystem: Environmental > Terrestrial > Soil > Wetlands > Permafrost | place: Sweden: Abisko...
ACGCGATCTTCGGTATCTGAAATTTGCCGACTCATTGAACTTCCGGCTTGTTTCTCCCAATGTCGATACCGAAATGCCGATCGACAGTCAATTGCAAATTGCCAGTTGGATAAAGCATCAGTTTCCCAATAAATTTGCATTCTTCGGCACATTCGCCATTGACAGCTTCGGAAAAGCTGACTTTACTGAAAAAACCATTGCCCGAATTGATCGGTGCATGAAAGCTGGTGCCTGTGGAATCAAAATCTGGAAAAATATTGGCATGGAACTAAAAGATAGCACCGGACAGTATGTAATGGTGGATAATCCTGCATTTGACCCGATTTTCAATTACTTGGAAGCCAACCAGATTCATTTAATTGCACATTTGGGAGAACCCAGAAACTGCTGGTTGCCGGAAAAGGATATGACTGTTGACAACGATCGTCGCTATTATACAAAGCATCCTGAATATTACATGTATATGCACCCCGAAGCTTCTTCGTACGAAGATCAGATCGCTGCCCGGGATAAGCTGCTGAAAAAACATCCGAAGCTAAATTTTACAGGTGCCCATCTGGCAAGTATCGAATGGAGTGTTGATGAACTGGCTAAACGGTTTGACCAGTTTCCAACGATGACCGCCGATTTGGCTGCCAGAATCGGAAATTTGCAGTACCAGTCGCAGCATGACTGGGAAAAGGTTCGTAATTTTTTGATCAACTATCAGGATCGAATCCTGTATGCTACCGATATTACCATGAGTGAAAAGGATACGGCTTATTCAAAGGTTTCTGCCGGAATTCGTGCCCGATGGAAAGACCACTGGATTTATCTGGCAACCGATTCGTTTGTGGTCGTCCGTGATCTGGAAAATCAAAAAGTAAAAGGAATGCACTTGCCCAAAACGGTGATTGATAAAATATACAATCAAAATGCCGAACGCTTTTTTACTGGCAAAAAGCAGGATACTCATTAAAAACAAAAAACATTAAATTTTTGCGTCTATATAATCCACGTTGAATCATTAGTATTGACAATACATAAACTAACCTAACAATAATGGAAAATCAAAAAACGGAACGATTAGGCTCCCTGGATGTCTTGCGAGGCTTCGATTTATTCTGTCTGGTATTCTTCCAACCGGTACTTCGCTCGTTGATGCACGCCATGAATGTTCCCTGGATGGATACTCTTTGTACACCCTTTGAACATGTACGATGGGAAGGCTTTGTCTTCTGGGACATTATCATGCCCTTATTCATGTTTATGGCTGGCGTTTCCATGCCATTCGCCTTTGCCAAACACCTTCAGAACGAAAGCAAACTGCAACTCTACAAACGAATTCTGAAGCGGGTGGTGCTGCTCTGGATTTTCGGAATGATGTGCCAGGGAAACCTGTTGTCACTCGACTCGAACCGTATCTTCTTTTTTTCCAATACCCTTCAGGCAATTGCAATAGGTTACCTGATCTCAGCAATCTTGTTGATCCACTTTAAACAAAAAGCTCAGATCGGAATTACTGCCGGACTGCTAATCTTATTCTGGTTCCTGATGACTTTCGTTAGCGTTAATGGCTACGGAGGTGGTGACTTTACTGAAGATCACAACCTGGCAGAATACATCGATCGATTGATTCTGGGGCGTTTTCGCGATGGTTCAACTCTCACCGCAACAGGAGTGAATTTTGGAGCATATCGTTATACCTGGTTACTCAGTAGTCTGAATTTCGGCGTTACCGTTATGACCGGTGTCTTCGCCGGACAAATTCTCAAAGGATCACTTTCCAAAGAACGAAAATACCGCACCCTGTTACTTATCGGGGCAGCGATGATTCTCACCGGCTGGCTCTGGAGCTTCCAAATGCCAATTATCAAACATATCTGGACCAGTTCCATGACCTTATACAGCAGCGGAATATGCTTCCTGCTGATGGCTCTTTTCTATTATCTGGTCGACTATAAAAACTATGGCAAATACCTGAACTGGCTAAAAATCTATGGAATGAATTCAATTCTGGCTTATTTGCTCTGTGAAATCGTTGACTTCAGCGGCGTAGTGAAATCCGTATTCCACGGACTGGAACCAATTCTGGGCAACTACTACCAACCACTGATAAAACTTGGAAGCGTGTCGATTATCTTCTTTATCCTACTGCTAATGCATCGAAAAGGGAAGTACCTGAAAGTGTGAAAATTACGAATTAAGGATTACGAATTAACGATTAAGGATTACGAATTAACGATTAAGGATTAACGATTGAGGATTAAAGTATCAAGATTCTAGATTCAAGCTGCAAGTATCAAGTATCAAGATCCGTAATTCAAGATTCGTAATTCAAGACTCAAGACTCTCTCATCAATAATCAATCCCAAATCATTATGACCAAAAAACTAACTATCCTACTAATCTTACTACTGGGAGTGATGACTGCTTTTTCACAAAAGCTAAATCCTGAGCTTATTAAAGCTATGCCTTCACATCCTCGGATTCTGCTTTTTAGTGGCGAAGAAAAAGCTATTCACCAAACTATTGCGTCGAGTGAAACCTGGAAACAGGTAAATCAATCCATCCTTTCCTGGAGCGATTCGCTGCTGGTCCGCAAACCTATCGAACGGGTATTAACCGGGAAACGACTGCTTGGTCCTGCCCGGGAGTGCTTGCTTCGGATCTGCTACTTGTCGTATGCCTACCGAATAACAAACAACGAAAAGTACCTAAAACGGGCCGAACAGGAAATGTTAGCCGTTTCTGCATTCTCCGACTGGAATCCCAGCCATTTTCTGGATGTTGCTGAATTTACTATGGCGCTTTCCATTGGTTACGACTGGTTGTACAATCGATTACCCGAAAGCTCGAGAGTAACCATTCGGGCTGCCATTCTGGAGAAAGGTCTCAAACCTTCCCTGAATAAACAATACAACGGCTGGCTAAAAAATAAAAACAACTGGAATCAGGTCTGCAATGCAGGAATGACCTATGGAGCACTGGCTATTTTTGAGGATGAACCTGACTTTTCTCGCCAGATCATCGAACGGGCCATCCAATCAATTACCCTGCCCATGGACGAGTACAATCCGGACGGAGCTTACAACGAGGGATACGGCTACTGGGGCTATGGAACTTCTTTTAATGTGATGTTTCTGGCAGCGATCGAAAAAGCATTTAAAACTGATTTTGGATTACTCAATAACAAGGGGTTCTTTCGCACTCCGGACTATCTCAATAACATGCTCGGAACAACAGGATTGCCATTCAATTATTCCGATTGTGCTTCAGGACTGGAATTGCATCCTGCCATGATCTGGTTTGCCAAACATTTAAAAGACAACTCTTTGCTTTGGGAAGAGAAACAAATCATTGAAAAACAGATTCAGACAAAATTTAAATTTTTCCCGATGTTCCTGATCTGGGGTGCTGGCATTAACCTAAATCAGGTACAAGCTCCACAGGAAAAAATGTGGGTAGGAAAGGGGAAAAATCCGGTTGCCCTTATGCGTACTTCCTGGACTGATCCCAATGCTATTTTTGTTGGAATCAAAGGCGGAACCTGCCAGGCCGGACATTCACACATGGATGCCGGAACGTTTGTAATGGATGCCGATGGCGTTCGCTGGGCCATGGATTTTGGCCCGCAGGATTACAATTCATTGGAATCAAAAGGGGTTGATTTGTGGAATACCAAACAAAACTCACAACGCTGGGAAGTATTTCGTTACAATAATTTCGTGCATAATACGCTCACCGTTAACAATGAATTTCAGCTGGTTGATGGTTATGCTCCAATGCTGGGGCATTCTTCGGATGAAAAATTCATGAATGCAACCTTCAATTTATCTGAAGTCTACAAAGGTCAGTTAGCGAAGGTTTCCCGCGGAATTGCAATAATCAATCAAAACTATGTGCAAGTTCAGGATGAATTGACCGCTCCGGATAAAACCACAACAGTTCGTTGGACCATGCTTACTCCGGCCAAAGTTACCCTCATCGATAAGCACACCGCCGAGTTAACCAAAGATGGAAAAAAGCTGATCCTTAAAGTTAAGGAGCCGGAAGAAATCTCCCTGAAAACATGGACAACCACTCCGGCACACAGCTACGATGCACCAAATCCAGGCACCACATTGCTTGGTTTTGAATATTCTGTCCCCGCGAAGTCGTCAAAAAGGCTTCTGGTTCTGCTAATTCCTGAAAAAGCAAACAAAAATCTAAAAGCCAAAAACTTACCCTTAAGCGAATGGAATAAAAATCAATTTAAATAAGCTTATTCGTAGATTTAAAGTTTTGCTTTAAGTACAAATTGACACTTAAAACAGATCCTTCTCTAAGGAACGAAACGTTGCAATTGAATTTTGTACTGAATCTTTGATTCGTTAATAGCTCTTCAAAAATATATATGAGTATTCGTTTCTATACCTAATGGATGCGAAAGCTATTTCTGGAAGGATCGGCTTAGGCCGGTGAGCCGAAAAACAAGAAAAGACGGCGTTAAAAAATATTTTCTGTTCGAGCCGTTAGGCGAGTTTAAAAGATTTTAGCCGTCGAACGTTAGTTTTTCGTGCGAAGTGGACTCAGCCTTGACTTTTTTTGATTCTTTTTTTGCGTCAAGGCAAAAAAGGAATTGGGGTTTGGGGCAATGCCCCACCTTGTAACATCAATTAGGTAAATAACCAGATATTTATTAAAAAATAAAACCAATGAAACTCCTGTACATTTTTACCATGCTTTTTTTGATCGGTTTGCAAGGTTTCGCCGGGAAGCCTAATCTTTCCAAATGGAAAATAAACAGAGGGAAAAATTCAATTTGTATCAAAGCCGGAATCCTTGAACAGACAATTAATTACATGAGTCAACTAAACTCCTGCTTCAGCTTAAACAAAACAGCAATTACCACTGCTTCGGAGGAAATTCGCATGGTTATCTTTAAAGCTTCACCCAACGAAGAACCGCAGGGAATCGGCTATTCTTCGCAGAGTGGAGTCGAGCAAAGCAATGCTGTGAAAAACCAGACCGATGCACTGGCCGTGAAAAGAAAGGGAAACTCCATCTTGCAACAGATACAGTGGATCGATTCACTGAGTGTCAACCGCGAAACCTTTTCCAATTTGTTCCGTCCTGCAGAAGTATCCATTACAGAGCCATCAAAAGGAACCAAACGAGTAGTCGTATCCTTCGAGGGCGGTTCCCATATTCCCGGGTTAAAATTGGAACTGAATTACGAAATCTACGAAGGTTTCCCGGTCGTTCGGAAGTGGATAAGTCTTTCCAATCAGGGGCAGCAATGGGTGAAAATTACCAATCTGATACTGGAAAATCCTGAATTAAAAGCCGAATACCGGCATTCCACCCTGTTAACACCTAATTCCCGCAAGATTGATCCAAGTATCGTGGCTTTCAGCGATTCAGCAGCTACCTGCGGATTGATTATGGACAGCGAAGTGCCCTCCAAAATCCGTTATTTATCTGCCTTCGGTGAAACAGGGTACCATCCCGACTACTTTGAATGGGTGCTGGGTCCCGGGGAATCGTTTGTGTCCGAACCGGTTGCTCTGTATGGATTTTCAGGTGAGAGTTATTCAACCTGTTCTGCTGTTTCTACGGCTTTGGACCGTTGTGTTGAAGGAGAATTTCATCGTTTCCTGAATGAAAAAGTTCTGTACAGGCCTCTCGCCGAGAAAAACATTGCTCCGGTGTTTTGTACCTGGACCAACTACAGTGCTTCAATCAACGATGCCAACATGAGACAGGCTGCCGACATTGCCTCTCGCATGGGATTTAAATGTTTTCAGCTGGATGCTGGCTGGTCGGATATTGGTCCAAACGGTGGATGGGCCGTTTCTCAACCGAAACCCAACACCCAAAATTTCAACGATCTTGCCGCGATGAGTCAGTACCTGAATTCCCGGAATATGATTCCCGGACTTTGGTACTCCGATTTTATCAGCGAGAAACTTACCCCGGTTCCAACAGATACACCGCCGTTGTTTAGTCTTCCGTTAATACGTCGCGATGGCGGACTGGCTCTTAGCCTGTGTTACGCTCCGGCGCGGGAAAAATATGTCAGGGAAATTCTTTCCCTCCATCAGGCTTATAAAACCAACTATTTCAAGCAGGACCTAAGCAATGTTTGTTATGGTGACCTGGCTCGCGGGCACGAAAGCCGAACCCTGAAAGAATCGTATTTACGCGGATTACGCGGGTTGCTGGAAACACAGGATATGATCCACAGGCAGGCTCCGGAAGTGTGGTTGCAGTTATCGCACGAGATTTACTGGGAAACACCCGGTCCGGAAGCTGATATAGCAGTACTGAAACATGTCGATTCGTACCATTCGGCACCTAACGAATACTGGGGCGCAGGAAACCGAAGTAAACCGGTTTCTGAAAACTGGAAATTTAAGCCCGACAGTTTAAGCCAAAAATTGATTCAGGGAGCTTTACGCGCCCGAAACCTCTGGTATGCACACCGGGGATTACCTTTAAACCGGGTAGAAGTGTTCGGAGCGGTCACGACCAACTATAAAGGAAGTTTATCGCCCAAAATAATCGACCGGCAGATTTGCAGCTGGCTAATGGGAGCCCCGATTTCATTCTCCGGCGACCTAAGTTCCTTAACTGATGCCAATATCGAACAATACCACCAACGTTTCGCAGCCATCGAAAAACTTCAGCAAAAATACGGTATTTATTCCCGGTTCCAGTATAGCGGAGTTCCTGCTCCAACCGACGAAGGCTGGCACTGGTGGGGCAAACTTAACGACAATGGGGAAGGAGCGGTAATCGTTTTAAGGGGAACTGCCGGAAAAGAATCCGAAACAGTCAATATTCCCTGGGTGTCGTCTGGAAAAACCTACCATCTGCGCGGCCTGATCTCCGGAATAGATCTGGGAACATTTAGAGGATCACAACTACAAAAAGGAGAACTACAGCTTAGCCTGAAAAATATGGATCAGGAAATTATTACGCTTGAAATCGAATAGCCAATTGTTGAAATTCAAACCATCGTCCTTGGCTGGTGACGATTTGTAATTGCCACCTTTTAGCTACGGATCTGTGATCCGATTTGCACCACTACCGATTCAGTGTGGAAATCAACAAAAAAAATGACTGAAAGACCCAATATACCAAGCTTCGTTCAACTCAGTTGTATCAAATATTTCCTTCCTATTTCAAAATAAATACCTGCTTAACAATTAGGTTGTATCTTCAGATTAACCTAGTTTTAGGGAAACATTTAATACAACGCTAATTCATTAGCAACAATACAAATGATGAGAAAGAATTTTTTACTAACAATAGTGGCAATACAACTAATAGGATGTGTTTCGTCAAGAAAAATCAATTATGAATTGATTAAACCTTGTAAAACCAATTTGATTACAGCAGGTAAGGTTGACACGCTTAGGAAATATATTAATGATATACATCCCAATATTTATTTAGATGTTGACACTCTAGTTGTTGATTCTATAGCTAATAAAATTGTGAGCGATAATAAAGGTAAATTGTTGAGTCACGTTGATTTTACGCTTGAGATGAGACGTCTTACGGACCTATTTCATTATGTAGATCCTCACCTTATTTACTATCCAAGTTTACAGGTAGCCAAAGGCTTCAAGGGAAAGTTTAAACAGCTCAAGGTTTTGCCATTTGAGATTTATAATATCAATGACACATTGCTGATAAAAAAATCATACGTTGAAGGTTTAAAAAAGGGTGATCATCTTTTAAGTATAAATGGTTATGAAATAGGTGAATTTGAGAAATACATTTATCCAACTTGGAGATCAATGGAAGGTTACATTATGCAGTTACAATCTCAATTAACCTATTCTGAGAAATATAAAATCGTAATTATTAGAAGTGGTAAAGTTGAAGAATTAACTGTTGAAGGTGTTAGTTCTAATTATGCTACCAATGAAAGATATTGTACAGGACATCTAATTGATGAGTTTAAAACAGGTTATTGTAATATATCAAGTTTCACAGGGAATAAATTTATATACAAAGAATTAAAGAAGCAGATAGAAAAGACGAAAGCAAAAGGGTATACTAATTTCATCATTGATTTAAGAGGAAATACTGGAGGTAGTGGTTACAAACTTGATGCTATTTTTTCACTTATGTCCGATAAAGACTCTTTACCTTATATGAAATCTCAATTTATAAAAGTTTCGTCAAAAACAAAAGGAGATTATAAATTTTTAAAGGAGTATAAGAAAGGTGATCTAGTTGAGTTTCCGAATAATTTAATGGTTAGAAATGTGCCTCTAAATAAAGACTTTTATCAGGGGAAAATGAAATATTATTTGATGATTGACAAGTCTACTGCTTCTATTGCAGCTTCATTTGCAAATATTTTTCAATATAACAACCTTGGTACTCTTGTTGGAGAATCACTTGATCACAATTCATTAAACTTTGGTGATATAATAAGTACACGGGTCTATCAAAATTTAGTTGTATCGACAGTGCAGTATAATGAGAAAACAAGAAATTCAGATGGCATATTAGTTCCAGATATTGAAATTCCATACATAGCAAAGGAATATATGGCACAGGAAGACCCAATTTTAAATAAACTGCTGAATATATTAGAATAAAGTAAAGTTGCTAATTGAGTAGATGGCCGGTGAACCATTAAGCTCAACTCTTTATCCAGATGGATTTGTTGACCATAAATGATCACCTTTGTTCTCTCAGACGGAAGGCCGCCAAATATCATTCAGACGAATATATGCTCTATTCCGTCCATACTGGGACATTCTTTTTGAACAAGGTTTTTGCGTGGACGGTTACCTTCGGCGTTTTTATCTACCCGGGGTTGCGTTCGTACCTCACTTACCCCGGGCTATTATATACCGGCCTTTCAGGCCGAAAATGCAAAAAATATTTCATGTCCGATCACCTGTTGTCGCTATTCTGAAAACGGATGGGGTCTTACAACCGCGTAGCGGTGAACCGTTGTGTAGCCCTGGGTTTCAACCCAGGGGATAGAAGAGCATTCCATAAAATCGTCCGCGAGCAAATGACAAACAATGCACAAATCGTCTTTCGGACGAAAGATCGCCATTCTCCTATAAATTTAATTGCTGCTCATAAAAATTATGATTTTTAATTTGCAAAAGATGCTCATTTTCTTACATTTGAATACCATAAAACTGAGCGTCTATGTCAGGTTTTATCTTTAAGAACATTCCAGATAAGGCTGATATATACATAGTCCTGTGAATATACGGGTGCCTCCAGTAGTAATAAAATACAGAATCAATGGATGAACTTCTTGATTTAATTCTTTATGAAAATGAAAATACTCGACTCGATTTTAAACGTGATGAGTACAAGAAAGATGACTATGTTTCATTATTGAAAGATGTTCTGTCAATGGCTAATGCATTTTCAGAACAAGAAAGATTTATTATCATTGGATTAAAACCAAAATCAATCGATGATCGTGGACTAAAAGGTATAAATGGAAACCTTACTGATGCTGCAACATTTCAACAACTTGTTTATGAGAATATAGAACCTGAACTTTCCATAGATTACTTCTCCATGTTTATTGAAGAAACACAACTTGGAATAATAAAGATTTCAAATTGTATTAATCCTCCTTATTTAATGAAAAAGGATTATGGAAATGAAAAACAAAAATTATTCAAAGGAGAAGGTTTTATTAGAAAAGGAACTCATCAAACTAGATTAGTTAGAGCCGATTTTGATAAATATATACAGAACAAAGTTGATGAGAAATATTTTAATGATGATATTAAAATCACATTCATTGCAAACAATTTAAAAAATCAAATAGAACTTGTTTCGTTTGAGGATATACAAAGGCCATCACAAATTCAAAAAGAAAAGATTCTAACAATTTTAGAAAAAAAAAGGAAAGCGAAAGAAAAATATGAAAGTATGGGAATGCGTGATATCGATTTTGATTCTTTATCAAATTCAATGGATTATGTGAATGCTGCAATAACAGGTGGTGGAATACCATATAGAAGTAGAAGTATTGAAACTCTTGAGAAAAACTTAAAAAATGTAGAAAGTACTTATTACAAAAATGATTTATACGAAATATTTGAAAAAAACTCATCAAAATGTAATATTTCCATTTTTAATAAGGGGCATAAATACATTGAAGAAGCTTCAATAATATTAAAAATTCCAAAACTTGACGGGCTAAAAGTTGTTGACCAAGTTCATAGTGATCCAAATAATCCGTTTGAATTTATCCGTGGGTTACATTACCCAGAAGTAACAGAAGATAAAGACTATTTTGTTGTTAAAGATGATGTTGGAAATATAAAACATCAATTAGATCAGGAACTCTTTAGTATTCCATTGAGAATTTTTGCCTCTCAAAAAATCAAGCATAAATCATTTATAATATATTGTGAATTCTTTGCAAAAAACATAAAAACATTGATTAAAAAAGATTTAGAAATAGAAATTACTACTGGTGATAGCAAACTTCCCCGCAAGTCGGGTTTCGGTACTTCATTGACAGGAAATTAAGATTTTAAAAAGCAGCACTTCGTAAGAAGTTCAACGGATAAATCCAGCCCTACATATAGTTGCAAAACGTTAAACTAAATTACCTCTATCACGTTCTATAGTAACGACTAAAATTGCTTTAATAAAACAATCAAAATGAATAGCGATATTAAAGGTTTTTTTGACAATAGTGGACTCCTAGATTATTTAGTATTAAGACCATTGTCTCATATTAGAGAGAATTGGGAGTTAATGTAGGATAATGTAAATGAAGAGTATGAAAGAGAAGATGACTCATTTGCAAGTAACCTTAATGAACTTATTTTAGAATTATCAAAAACAACCTCGCCTGCAAAATATCACGTAAATGAAGATAAACTTGCAGAATACGTAAAAAAGCATCTTAATTGGTCAATTAATAAAGTCAGTAATAGGTGGAAAGGCGAAGATTATGAAATGATTTTGGAGCAAGGAGGATTTCATGATATTAATGAAACAGAATTAGTTCAAGCGGCAACAGGAAGGATTCAAACAGCACTTGACCTAGGACAGCTTCATTTTGATGAGATGGAAGATTCACATCGTAAGATACTTGCAGGAGTTCTCTGCATTATACTTTATCACAGGCAATAGATAATTTTCAAATAAATAAAAACAAAAAAGATGAGTCCAGAAAGTTGGGGATTTATTGGAACACTCTTGGGAGCAATTGTTGGAGCTTCTGCAAGTATATTGACAACAAGAATCAATAGTAAAAATGCTATTCGAATTCAAGAAAATGTTGAAAGAAATGCACGGAATGAAAGGTATAGAGAATTTCAACGAAATAACCTTTTGGAACTACAGGAGAAACTAGCCTATGCAATGCGTTTGGTTACAAAGGCTTATATCGATGATGTAGACAATTATGAAAAATCAAATAATTGGAAATCTTCACTCCTGTCCCCTGCACTAGATGAAGAAATCGGAAATTGCTTTAGGGAATTATCCATCAAAACTGAAAGAATTGGTGAAAATGAAATAAGAGATGAAATCATAAATTTGAGAAAGAGGATGACCGATTCGCTAATGGAAAAGACTTATAAAATTGCGGAACAAAAACAAATAACCCTTGCCAACACATTCGGTCAATTGATGCCGAAATTAGGGAAAGTTCTTAGAGATAATTATTAAAAAACTTGGTCTAATCGTATTGAGGAGACGATTTCCAATCACCCCCTCAATACTAATTCGCAGTTGGTCATTTAGATTTTGCAGGTGACAAAAAGTATTTTGCAGTCGGCTATTTGAAACTTGCGGATGAGAAAAATAAACTTGCGGATGACTATTTACAACTTGCAATTGGCTAAAATAGATTTGCAGTTAGCTATTTGAAACTTGCAGGTACATAAAAGTATTTTGCAAGTCGTTATTTGTAACCTGCAGCCGGCTAAAAGTATTTTGCAGTTAGCTATTTGTAACTTGCAGTTGCGAAAAATAAACTTGCAGATGGCAATAAATAACTTGCAGTAGCCAAAAATAGAATTGCAGAAGCTTGAAAGTATTTTGGAGTTCATCATTTGAAAAAATGTACTGGGAATCGTATAAAATCCAGTCATTCTGAACTTGTTTCAGGATCTCATCAATAAAGAGATACAGGATCAATAAATTTTGCATCACACCAGTAGTTCTGGTTTTAAAATAATCCAAAGAAATGAAAAGAAACAAACTCAAATGGTGGAGCATTATGGCCTCCATTGTATTGATCTTAGCGACTACATCATGTCAAAAAAACGATGATAATTCTTCAGGATCGGGGAACAATCCGTTTGATTTAGCCAATGGAGGCGAAACACAGGTTCGAAACAAAATTGTTGTTGTAAGCGATTTACATTTAGGAAATGACCTTAGTTACTCGGAATGTGTACAACATCTTCCGCGACTGGCTCAGTTTCTGACCGAAATACGGGAATCAAAAACAGTTAAAGAACTGGTCATTGCCGGCGATATGTTGGACGAATGGTATGTTCCTTCCCGGACAGATACTTATGGAGGTAAAACTCAGAAAGAGTTTATTCAGAAAATTGCCACACAAAATAAAAGTGTTATTGATGCACTGAATGCTATAATTAAAGACGGAAACGTAAAAGTATCTTACACTCCCGGAAATCACGATTTACTTGTTCAGAAGGAAAATGTAGAACTAATTTTGCCGGGGATTAATCAGTCCCGGGACAATGATCGTTTGGGAATAGGAACTTATAATCCAACTCCGCAAATAGCCATTGAACACAGTAACCGTTACGATTTTTTCTGTTCACCCGATCCCTATAGTAACCAGAGCATTGCTTCAGGTACAATTTTACCTCCGGGATATTTTTTCACCCGAATTGCCGTTAACTCAGTAACCAATTATCCGGCAACCAGTGAAATTACCCCGGTTCGAACGGTTAAACTGAATTCAACAGACGTTACTCAAGTGAATAATTATAGCTATTACTCGATCTGGAAATTCGTTTTAACGAGTTTGATTCCAGTCAAAGACAATTTTGATGATAAGATTATTCTTACCAACATTGGTGGTTTTAAAGGAAACTATAGTATAAACGATGTTATTCCATTCAATGCAGCTGATGGAAGCATTGACATGAATCTGTACAGTGGGGTCTGCAATCAGGCAACCTGGGAAAAGAGACTGGCTTATAACAATGTTCCGGTAATGACATCGGTTAAAGAGGCCATTCCGGGAAGTCTGAATACAACCTTCCTTGATGGACAGGCAAATATCCAATATTTCCAAAATAAAAATTCAAAGGTTCGAATTGTTGTTTTCGGTCATACCCATAAGCCAATGCTTGCATCATACACCAATACCAACGGAGATGCCTGTATTTATGCAAACTCAGGTACCTGGATTGATAAAAAGGTGAAAAGTGGTGAAACGGCAGATCAGGATGTTCAGAATATGGACTTTATTGTGATTGCCCCGCAAGCTGCGGACAATAGCATGATTAAAGTTGAACGTTTTCAATATCAGAAAGGGGCACATATATCCATGGAAAGCAAATCGATTAAACTCTAAACCCGATTTAATGATTGTTTAGAGTTAATATTTGTGATAAAACTGTAGAAATTTCTACGCATGAAAGGGGGCGATCTTAAAAGATTGCCCCCTTTTTCTTATTCATAACATTTCACAAAAATTTATTTTTTTCTTACCAATTTTGTAATCTAATCGTGCAAAACTTGTAGATCTTTGATTTTAGCAATAAACAAGGAATAACCGGAAACTAAAAACATTTAAATATAGGATTGATGAGACGCAGAGATTTTTTAAATATCGGGGCGCTGGCAACCGTTAGTGGAGCTTTTGTTACGCCAGTTATGGCAGGAACAGCCCGAAATTTCAGCTCCGGAACAAAAGGAAAAGCGAAAAACATCATTTTCATGGTGAGTGACGGAATGAGTCATGGAACCTTAAATATGGCCGATTTGTTGCTTCAACGAAAAGAAGGTCGGTCGAGTAATTGGTTGAAACTTTACCGGGAACAAAAAGCACATCGGGCTTATATGGATACAGCTTCAGCCGATTCGATGATAACCGATTCTGCCGCCGGAAGTTCTTCCTGGGGTGGTGGCGTTCGTGTTAATAATGGAGCTCTGAATATGGGTGCTGACGGAACTTCGTACAAACCTATTCTTCAAAAATTTAAAGAAAAAGGCAAAGCGGTTGGCTGTGTTACCACTGTTCCGATTACACATGCCACGCCTGCCGGATTTTGTGTAAGCATCCGAAATCGGGGAACTCAGGATGAAATTGCATCTATGTACCTTGATCTGAAATTTGATGTGATGATGGGTGGGGGAACGGAATTCTTTAGTGCAGAAAAGCGTAAAGATAAACGCGATTTGTTTGCTGAATTTGCACAAAACGGAATTCAGGTTGCACGAACGAAAACCGAAATGGTGAATTGCAAACCCGGAGTCCCGATGTTGGGCGTATTTCATGAAGATGGGTTACCTTACGCACTCGATCAAAAGTCGAATCCGGCATTACTCGAAACAATCCCCACATTGGCCGATATGACCCGTAAAGCTATTGCCCACTTGCATGAAAATCCAAATGGCTTTGTACTTCAGGTTGAAGGTGGAAAAGTGGATTGGGGAGCTCATGCCAATGATGTTGGTGCCTTACTTTACGATCAGCTTGCTTTTGACGACGCGATTGCTGTAGCCATTGCCTTTGCCGAAGAAAATAATGATACACTGGTGATAATAACGACTGATCATGGAAATTCGAGTCCAAGCCTGATTAAAAGTAAAAACGTGGATGCCCGTTTTGATACCCTTCAGAAATTTAAATACACCAACGAATGGATACTGAATGGAATCCGGAAAACAGATACCCCACAATCGATAATCGATCGCATTCAGGAAGCTCAAGGAATTATCATCACTCCGGAAGAAGCAGCCGATTTGCTTACACATTATTCTGATCTGGACAATGATGGTATTTACAATGCCTATAAACTTCCGTTTAAACGGTTGGCTCAGATTCAGCAAACGTACACCTCGGTGGGATGGTCGGGCATGGATCACACCTCCGAATTTGTTGAATTGGGAATGTTTGGTCCAGGAAGCGAACAACTACCTCCGTTTGTGAAGAATACCGACCTGCACAATTTTATGCTGAACGTTACGGACTATTAAAAACTACAGGTAAAAATTATCTCATCCAGGTTTTCAAGGGTTACTAGTGTTGTGTTAACTTGATTTTTACAGGTTCCAGTCACCTCGAATTTATTTCGGGGTCTCACCCAGCAAAGGGATGCCGAAACCCCGCCTGCCAAGCGAGCGGGCAGGAAGTTCGGCATGACGCTCCGTCAAAAGATCATTAACACAATACTAGCTGCCGGGTACCAAATATCAACTATATACTAAGTCATTCTCGAACCATCCAATTCTTAAGAAGTTATAGTTCCAAAGTAAATTCCATATTGATAATCGGGTTAATTCAAGGGATTTAATATCTTTGGACGCAAGATCGTGTAACTTATGATGAAATTGGAGCTTGCCCCTGACAACGATTTGGAGTTCATCCTAAAAGAGATACAAAAAGGGAATGAACGAGCTTTTGATTTTCTCTTTAATCAATACTATGCTTCATTGAGCCGATTTTCTTTTTCTTTTGTTAAAGATCAGGATAAAGCTGAAAGTCTGGTTCAGGACGTTTTCATTAAGCTGTGGGAAAAACGTGAAACGATTGGACCTGTCGGTAATTTGTTTTCGTACCTGATGGGGATGGTTCGTAATCAAAGTATTGATTACCTGCGAAAAGAAAAATTAAACGCTAAAATTTATACCCATATACATTCGGAAGAGTCAGGAAATACTACGGAAGAACAAGTTTTGGTGAATGATTTCGAAGAAAAGCTACTAAAATCAATCCTGAAACTTCCGGAACGATGTCGGATTGCATTTGAATTAAGTCGTTTTGATGGACTATCCAACAAGGAAATTGCCTTATATATGCAGATTTCTGTTAAAGGGGTTGAAGCCTTAATTGGCCGTTCACTGAAATTGTTGAGAATTGAACTCCTCGAATTTCTCCCATCCGGTATTCAAAAAAATCACAAACAAGGATCATCAATTCTACTGATGCTTTTTGAAAAACATTTAAAATCAATTGGAATATACTGATTTTATCAGCCAGATCTACACTTGTAATTCTGGATTATGCCTGCCTTTTTTATCCTGATCTGAACTCAGGTAAGAATAAATTCATTTTTTTTCATTTCCATGTAGGGTAATTCGTATCGGGATTCGTCATTACTTAAAATTTAAACGATGAATCTTAATAACCAGGACATATATGTGCTACTTGCCAAGTCATTAACCGATGATTTGAGTGAAGAGGAGCGGACTGAACTTGAACGCTGGAAACAGGAAAACGCAAGCGAATACAATGATCTTTTCTCCTTGTGGTCACAATCTTCATCCATGGCAATGCCATCTGCTATTGACCAGCAAAATGCATTAG
>Ga0302286_10001612_pt1 | contig 16477 bp, 14 predicted proteins | sample III_Fen_E2_3_FD_198765 | JGI IMG/M metagenome (GOLD analysis project Ga0302286, IMG submission 198765) | Peat permafrost microbial communities from Stordalen Mire near Abisko, Sweden - III_Fen_E2_3 | ecosystem: Environmental > Terrestrial > Soil > Wetlands > Permafrost | place: Sweden: Abisko...
ATGGTAGTATTTTAAAGTGTGGTAACTTCAAATATACACCATTGGAGTTAATCTGCAAAGATTAGCTCCTTTTTTTTATTTTTTTGGAAAACTTTTATCGGACAACAATAATTAAAAATTAATTTTGGTCTCTTCCTTCGTAATAATTGATATATGCCTGATTCACCAGCCTGTTTCCTCCGGGTGTAGGATAATTGCCTGAAAAATACCAGTCACCGGAATGATTCGGACAGGCCAGATGAAGTCCTTCCAGGGTCTGATACACCAATTCCACAGGACAATCGACATCAGCAGGAGTAAGCATTTCAGCTATTTTTTTGGAAACTTCATCCTGTGTAAAAGGCTTGTAAATTTCGGTTACATAATTGATCACCTGCTCTTTTGGGAAGTTCTCCTGTGCTTTGGATTTACTGTAAACATCATCAATAATAAATTGTCTTCCGGATTCTTTCAATAATTCAATGGCAGCCCGGAAAGCACAAAACTCATTCATCCGGGCCATGTCAATTCCATAATAATCAGGGAACCGAACCTGTGGAGAAGAGGATACAATTACGATCTTCTTTGGTTCCAGCCGGTTTAGTATAGTCAGAATACTCTGTTTCAAGGTAGTCCCCCGAACGATTGAATCGTCAATGGCAACCAGGTTATCTACTTTCCCACGGCGGATTGAGCCGTAAGTTATGTCATAAACATGGGTTGCCAGGTCATTCCGTTCATTATTATTTGAAATGAAAGTACGTAATTTTATATCTTTAATCAGTACTTTCTCAGCACGTATATGTTTCCCGGTAGCGTTTTTTATACCATCCTTCATTCCAAAAAAAGCAACTTCGGCAGTATTTGGTATAAACGAGAAAACGGTATTTTCCATATCGTTATCTATTGCTTTAAGAATAGGTGCACTCAACGACTCACCTAATTTCTTACGTTCTTTGTAAATATCAAGATCGCTCCCCCTTGAAAAGTAAATTCGTTCAAAAGAACAAGGGGTAATCACAGCTGCTGCTTCCCGGATTGTTTCAAATTGAATTTTGCCATTCTTTTTTATGATCATAGCTTCACCCGGTTTCAGTTCATGAATATCCTCTTCTTTGACATTCATGGCAGTTTGAATCACAGGTCGTTCCGAAGCTGTTACAATCACTTCATCATCTGCATAATAGAAAGCAGTCCGAATACCTTTTGGATCACGGAATACGAACGAATCACCATGACCGAGCATCCCACAAATCACATATCCTCCATCCCAATGACGTTCGGATTTACGAATAAATGAGGCTATATCAAGCTGTTCTTCAATTTTTTTAGTGATAACTACATCATTTGTATAACGTTGTTTGATCAGGTCATATTCGTGTTGAACTTCCCGGTCTAACTGATTCCCCAGTGATTCCAACATCAAAAAAGTATCTGCTTTTTCCCTTGGGTGTTGTCCTTGGGCAGTTAAATGGTCAAAAATTTCATCTACATTGGTAAGGTTAAAGTTTCCGGCTAGCAGTAATGTTCTTGCTTTCCAGTTGTGACGGCGCAGGAAAGGATGTATGTAGGACAACCCGCTTTTTCCGGTAGTACTGTAGCGCAAATGCCCCAGGTAAAGTTCCCCGGCAAAAGGGTTTTTAGCTTTACAATCCATTGGATTGCTAAAATCGGATTGCCCGGCCTGAACCATATCTTTGTTTATCTTGGCAAAAATATCCTGAATGGCGTTTTTGCCTTCCATGCGTTCACGCCAGATATATTCTTCACCGGGAGGCATATCAAGCTTCACAGTAGCCAGGCCTGCACCCTCCTGACCACGGTTATGTTGTTTTTCCATAAGCAGGTACATCTTTTGTAAACCGTACTGCCACGTTCCATATTTCTCCTGATAAAAATCCAAAGGCTTTAGAAGCCTGATCATTGCTATACCACACATAAAAAAAGAATTTGAAAATTTGAAAATAAACTAAAGAACCTTTTCAATCTTACTACTCAATCAACTTAACAAATAAAAAAGCCCCAACGTTCGAGTGCAGGGGCTATTTTATGCTTTATTCAACAGTTACTGATTTAGCCAGGTTTCTGGGTTGATCAACATCACAACCCTTTACTACTGCTATATGATAAGCCAACAATTGCAACGGGATAGCTGCCAGAAGAGGCACGAGACATTCCACAGTGTCTGGAATACAGATACTGTAATCTGACAAGTTGCTGACAACCACATCACCTTGGGTTACTATTGAAATAATTTTCCCTTTACGGGCTTTTATTTCCTGAATGTTGCTCACTACCTTTTCGTACATTCCAACACTTGGTGCAATGACTACCACAGGCATTTCCTGACTGATCAGTGCAATCGGGCCATGCTTCATTTCTGCAGCCGGATAGCCTTCAGCATGGATATACGATATTTCCTTCAACTTCAGGGCACCTTCGAGGGCTACCGGGAAATTATATCCACGTCCTAAATAAATAAAGTTCTGGGCATAGGTAAAGGTTTTCGAAAATTCTGCTATTACAGCATCCTGTTTCAATATCTCCTTAATTTTATCAGGAATGCGTGCCAGTTCATATACAATTTTCAGGTAATCTTCCTGACTCACTGTTCCTTTTTCTTTTCCTATAATCAAAGCCAGCATCGTCAGTACAGTTACCTGTGCCGTAAATGCTTTTGTGGAAGCGACACCAATTTCAGGGCCTGCATGGGTATAACAACCCGAATGGGTATTCCGGGGAATGGATGATCCCACCACATTACAAATACCAAAGATAAAAGCACCTTTCGATTTGGCTAATTCAACTGCTGCCAGTGTATCGGCTGTTTCACCGGATTGAGAGATTGCAATAACAATATCATCTGGATTGATGACAGGTTTCCGATACCTGAATTCAGAAGAGTATTCCACTTCTACGGGTATTCTTGCAAATTCTTCAATAGCATATTTACCTATTAACCCGGCATGCCACGATGTTCCGCAAGCAGTGATAATAATTCGTTTTGCTTTCAGGAATTTTTCTTTGTTATCAATAAAACCGGCTAAAGTAATATGATTTTCATCAATATTCACGCGGCCTCGCATACTGTCACTCAACGTTTTTGGCTGTTCGAAGATTTCCTTAATCATGAAATGCGGGTACCCACCTTTTTCCAACTGACTTAAGGTCATTTCCAGCTTGATCACTTCAGGAGTTTTCTCAACATTCCCGATAGTACGTATTTTTAATTCTTTACCACGTTCCAGCGTAACAATTTCTTCTTCTCCGATATAGACAACCTTGTTGGTGTATTCTACAATTGGAGTGGCATCCGAGGCCAGAAAATACTCATCTACCCCAATTCCAACTACCAATGGACTCCCTTTACGGGCAGCAACAATAATATCCGGATGTCCTTTTTCAATCACTGCAATAGCATAGGCTCCTACCACCTGGTTAAGAGCTAATTGTACTGCTGTGGTTAAATCAACATTATTGGATTTTTTAATATATTCAATGAGTTGTATCAGGACTTCAGTATCAGTGTCACTGCTAAAAGTATAACCGTGTTTTTTTAATCCTTCTTTGAGGACTGCATAATTTTCAATAATTCCATTATGAATGATGGCCAATTCTTCAGACTGGGAAAAATGGGGGTGTGCATTCACCTGATTTGGTTCACCGTGGGTTGCCCAACGTGTATGTGCAATACCAATAGTCCCTTCAATGTCTTTTTGTTCAGCAAAATGAACCAGATCGGATACTTTACCTTTTGCTTTGTACACATTCAGTTTTTCATTATGCAACAAGGCAATACCTGCGCTGTCATATCCCCTGTATTCAAGTCTCCTAAGTCCTTTTATAAGAATAGGATAAGCCTGTTTGTTTCCGATATAACCTACAATTCCACACATAGTCTATTTTTTATTTAGTATTATTTATATTATTTTTCTAAGTCGTTCTAATGCAATAAGTGTCTCTTCACGGCTTCCAAAACCGGTGAAACGCATGAATCCTTCACCTGAAGGTCCAAACACTTCTCCCGGAGTTCCTACTATTTGATTTTCATACAGAAGCTGTTGGAAAAATTTCCAGGAGGGTTGGTTATCGGGTGTTTTAAACCAGACATAGGGTGAACTAACCCCTCCATACACTTCGAGTCCCAAGGAGAGTAATTCGTTTCTGATCAGGGATGCATTCGTCAGGTAATAGTTCACCAGTTCCTGTGTTTCAGCCTTACCCTTGCGTGAATAGACAGCTTCTGCACCTCGTTGAACCACATAGGATACTCCATTGGTATAATTAGCATTCCGTCGGCTCCAGAGCTTAATCAGGGGTACCTGTTCTCCTAATTTTGTATAGACCAGTAATTCCTGGGGGAAGACTGAATAGCCACAACGAAGTCCGGTAAAACCGGCTGTTTTTGAATAACTTCGTATTTCTATGGCTACTTTTTTAGCTCCTTTAATTTCGTAAATACTGCGAGGCACATCCGGTTCATTGATATAAGCCTGATAAGCACCATCATAAATTATAATGCTTTGATGTTCGATAGCATAGTCCACCCAACGCTTCAATTCAACCTTTGTCATGACCGTGCCGGTAGGATTGTTGGGATTGCATAAATAAATGACATCGACCTTTTCGGTTGGTAATTCAGGTATAAAACCGGTTTCTTCAGTACAACGAAGATAAACGATATTGCTCCATTTCTGATCATCATTCAATACTCCTGCCCGACCACTCATGATGGTTGCATTTTCATAAACAGGATAAACCGGGTCAGAAATGGCAATGATATTATCCCTTCCCAGCACATGACCGATATTTCCAATGTCGGATTTAGCCCCATCATTGACAAAAACACTTTCCTTGTCCAGGAAAACACCTATCGATCTATACTCTTTTAAAATTTTTTCAATAAGGAAATCATATCCCTGAGGAGGGCTGTATCCTCTGAAGCTTTCAGCATGACTCATTTCGTCCACTGCTTTATGCATGGCTAATACAACTTCATTGGTCAAAGGGCGGGTGACGTCGCCCACGCCTAAACGGATGATTGGTGCGTTGGGATGTAGTATCTTAAATGCGTTAACACGCTTCTCTATTTCGTTAAAACAATAGATTTCGGGAGTTTTTAAATAATTCTCGTTTGCTAATGCCATTCAAAGAAGGGTTCTAATTTTGAGGTTCAAATACGACCGGAAATAAAGTACAAAATTGCGCTTTTTTTTTCATTAATAAAAGCGTTTTGATCAAAAAGATTTGAGCATTGACACATATTGATTCAATTTTCGTTAAACTGAAATTAAATTAACCTTGCATAGCCTTATCTGATATACTTTCTATCAAATAACTTTCTAGAGAAAAACAGAATTCACAAACGGGTTCATGCTTAGAAACCAGATCATTCAGCCAACATGTTAATGATTGTTCGGCCTTTTAATTTTCCTTCCAGTATCAAGTCGATCGATCTTTTTACTTCATTCAGTTTTATTTCGGTATAGAGCTCAAGTAAATTATCCGGTTTCCAAACGGTGGCTAGCTTATTCCACAAACTGATTCGGTTAACTGTCGGATAGTTCTGGGCGGAAATACCTATCAATGTATTGCCCCGTAGAATAAATGGAAAAACAGTGGTATTCAGTTGGGTTGAAGAAACACTGCCACAGGTGGTTACTGCACCAAGTGATTTTAACACTTTCAATATTTTTTCTAAAACAGGACCTCCCACCGTATCAATAGCTCCTGCAAACTGAGCCGAAAGCAAAGGGCGTTTGTCCGGCAGAAGGAATTCGTCTCTCGGAATTATTTCGGTAGAACCCATGCTGTGTAAAAATTCATATTCCGACTCTTTGCCTGTTATGGAAACAGTTTGATATCCTAGCTTTGTCAGTAAACTCAACGACACCGACCCTACTCCACCTGTTGCACCCGAAACCAGTATTTTACCAGCATCCGGCTTTACCAGTTCGCTTAGTCGTAATACGGAAATCCCTGCTGTAAAACCGGCTGTGCCAATGATCATCGACTCTTTCAGTGATAACCCTTCAGGCAGCCTGACTACCCATTCTGCCGGCACCCGGATATATTGCCCAAAACCACCGGCAGTATTCATGCCTAAATCAAAGCCGGTCACAATAACTTCATCTCCCTGTTGAAACAAATCAGAATCCGAATAAGCCACTGTTCCTGCGGCATCTATGCCAGGTGTGTGGGGATACTTCTTGGTGACTCCTTTGTTACCGGTTGCTGAAAGTGCATCTTTATAATTTAACGATGAATAATGAACCTTTACAAGTATATCTCCGGCAGGTAGATCATCAGTCGAAAGATTCCGGATGGATTGTGTAACTCCCTCCACTCCTTCTGCAACTACAAAAGCTTTATATTGAATCGTTTTCATTTGAAGTATTATATAATAAATGAAATAAAAACGTTGAAGCAGGAATTACTTCAACGTTGTTTTTATTATTTTCATTAAAACCGTAAGAGTGCTCAATTGTTCTATGAGGCATCTGGTTTTATTCTGTAGCTAAAGTTGTATCTTTCATTGAACAGGTTCCATCAAATACGGCATTTGGCTCTACCATCAGAGTCTTAGTCCTGACTTCTCCCCTGATAACTGCTGTACTTCGCAAAGACAAGGTCTCTGTCACGACAACATCCCCTTCAACAGTTCCTATAATTTCGGCGTTAACACATGAAATGGAACCTTTCAGATAACCTTTTTGACCAATAACTACTTTTCCGTTACAGGTTATTGTTCCTTCAACATCCCCATCAATCCGGAAATCAGTATCTGCAAATATCTTTCCTACAATTTTGCTTCCGTTTGTCAGTGCATTATACATTGCACCTGTATTCGTTACTACTTCTTTAGCCATACGTATTTAGTTAACTTTATTTTTGAACGTTCAAAAATACAGATTTCTTTCTGAATAAAAAAATAAATCCCGAAAATAAATTTTACATATTTTAAATTATGTCTGGAGTGCTTTTATTCAGGGAAGTAGAATGAACTTGATATTTATTTTTGAAATTATGAATGAATGATCGCAACTGATATCACAATCCACATTGATATTCATAAACCTCTCAAACCTTCCAAACGCTCCAAACCTTTCAAACCTTTCAAACCTCTCAAAAAACATCCATACGAAACACTTGCATTTACGCAAAACCTGAACGTAGCCCCTTCTTTTAATTCCTTTGAATTAAGAATACAGCGAATTATTAGTCCGTTTATTGCAAAGCAAATTAACAGCTCTTTCATGCTGTTTTAATGTAAAATTCAATTACTTTTGTGTTGATGTTTGTTAAACCGTACCTATGCAGATAATTCATCTACGAAACAAAACAATTGATTATGACCGTTGGGATAGTTGTATCGCACAAGCAAACAATCACTTGACGTATGCTTATTCGTGGTATCTCGACATAGTCTCTCCCGATTGGGAAGCCTTGGTAACTGACAATTATGAGTATATAATGCCTCTTCCTGTAAAAAACAGGTATAGAATCCCCTATCTGGTCCAACCTGTACTGACCCAGCAATTAGGTATTTTCTCAAATAAAACAATTGAGGAACCTATTGTTGAGGAATTTATAAAACAAATTCCCTATTTCAGCTACGAATTGAACCTGAACGAACAGAATTTCTATGACAAAGCCCTCATCTTCCCGAACTTCATACTGAATCTGGGACAGCCATACGACCAATTACAGAAGGGCTTTTCGAAGAATACCCGACGAAATCTTGAGAAAGCAACAAAATTGAAGCTAAAGGTACAAGCCGGTCTGACTGTTGAGACTTTTTTATCTTTTTATTTTTCTGTTGAAAAAAACTTTTTATCTCCCAAGGAACAGGTCCTTGAAAAGCTGATTTATAAGGGAATTTCTGAAAATGCATTATCGTTATACGGCGTTTATAATGATCATGCTGAAATTATTGCCGCACTGTGCGTACTCAATACGGGCAATCGTATTACCTATCTGCTGCCGGTTTCCAATACCCGGGGAAAAGAAACTTCAGCCATGTTTCTGTTGATCGATAGTATTATTCGGAACGAAGCGGGAAGTAATAAGGTGCTGGATTTCGAAGGTTCACGTATTGAAGGTGTTGCCCGGTTATACCGTGGTTTTGGAGCAAAATATCATCCTTATTATATATTGAAAAAGTTTCGTCCTTCTTTTTTCATTGGTAAATTATCTCGTTAATTATGTCTAAAAAAATAGCTTTACTGAATACCTGGCACAACTCATATGATGATAGAGTTTTTTATCATCAGGCTAAATGTTTAGCTGAGAACGGGTATAAAATACAGATTATATCTACTAAAGAAGCTTGTTATAAAGAACTTGACAATATAACTATCAATTCTTTTAATGACATTAATCTGGATCGAATTGAAAAAGTCAATAAGATTACAGGTTATCTCAAAGTGTTCTTACCCGACATTATCATTTGTGATTCCCCGTTAGCTGTATTGGCCACCAATAATTACAGGACTACTCATAGGGTTAAAATAATCTATGATGTGACCGAATGGTATCCCTCAAAAATAAATTTGAGACATTCTAAAGGATTTCAGAAACTGCTGAGATTTTTTATGTTATTGATGGCTAACCTATCAGCCGGTTTAGCCGCTGATAGTTTTATTTTTGGGGAGTATTATAAATCTCTCGAATACAGATGTATTTATTTTTGGAAAAAACAGTGTAAATTACCCTATTACCCTGACTTGAATTACATTCAGAATTACCCACTGGGTGAAATCACTTCTGAAATGAATATTTTGTATACGGGTAAAATCAATCCTGACAAAGGCATCGATGCTGTCATGGGAGCCATTAAAACAGCAGGTAAAACATGCCCGCAAACCGTGTTTAAGTTGAAAATTATCGGTAATTTCCCAACTGTGGACGATCGATACCATTTCAACAATTTATTGGCTGAAATGTCAGGAAATATCCAAGTCACGGTTATTAAGTCGTTGCCATTTCCAGAATACTGTAAAACCATTGGGAATACGGATCTTTTTCTTGATTTACGCAAGATTGACTTTGAGAATTCACATTGCTTACCCATCAAACTGTTCTATTACCTGGCGTGCGGAAGACCTGTTCTGTATTCAAATCTAAAGGCAGTCCGCAAAGAAGTAAAGAACATAAACTTTGGGTATTTATGCGACCCCAATGATACTGAATCCATTGCTGCACACATAAAGGATTATATTGATAATCCCAGGCTATATGCCGAACATGCTTCGAATGCCTTATCCGTTTCAAGATCAACCTATAATTGGAAAGCTGTTGAGAAGAATTTCATTACCTTTATTGAATCACACTTTAAAAAATAAAAAAACAGATAATAGTAAGGGATTGAAAACAAAAAGTGTCCTATTATTTTAAATATGTCTTCTTCAACGCAAAGCTCTATCGAGTTATATTTGAAGAGGACAGATTTCTGGAAGAAAAAAACAATAAATTCTGTTGTTCCAGCTGTCTCTATGTTTTGCTGAACGTACCTTCCAATTAACTTGCACAAGTATGATAATAGAGAATGACAATTGCCAAATTAACATTGATTTTAATGGTAGGTGAAAAAACTTTCTTTTACTACTCAGGTGAAACTTTACTCTATATTTAATTTTTTTATCAAAAAAAATAACGTAAATTTGCAGGCTCTTATTCATACATATGAATAATACGGTGCGTTCCTCTAATGGTTAGGAGATCGGTTTCTCATTCCGAAGATAGCAGTTCGATTCTGCTACGCACTACATTTCTCAGATTATCTTTCTTTCCAACACTGGAAAAACAATACCCTTACCCCCACTCTATTTGGCTTTTTCCTGAAAGTCATCAGATCAATGAATAATTTCAAGGCGGAAATTAAAGTAAATACTGTTTTTTTTATCTGTCATTTACAGAGGGCCTTACTTAACTCATATGCTTTCACAAAACCCAGCTCACCTGCCTTATTCAAATCAGCACATCCTCCCGCTTTATCACCAACATTAATTTTTGCTATTCCTCTTTGTACATAAGCCTCCGTACTTTTTTGATTTAGTTCTATCACTTTGCTGTAGTCAGCGATAGCTCCTGTATAGTCTTTTAATTTATTTTTTGAAACTCCCATATAGAAAAAGGCCTCAACATAATCCGGATTTACTTCTGTAGCCTTGGTATAGTCAGCAATAGCTCCTGCATAGTCTCTTAATTGGGCTTTTGCAGTCCCCCTGTTATAATATACGGCTGCAAAACCCGTATGTATTTCTAACCCTTTCGTATAATCAAGAATGGCAGCTTTATGATCTCCTAAATTTTGCAGTACAATAGCCCTGTTGAAATACAGATCAGCATCGTTGGGTTGAATCAGTATCGCTCTTGTATAATCGGCAAGTGCCCCCTTAAAGTTTTGCAATGCATTTTTAGCCAGTCCAATCTGATAATAGGTATTTGCATTTTTCGGATCAATCCCGATAGCTTTAGCAAAGTCTTCTATCGAACCATTGCGGTCTCCCTGGTTTCCTTTGGCAGTTCCCCTTTTGATAAACCCGTCAATTGCATCCGGCTTTAATTTCAAAAAGTTTGTGTAGTCAACAATTGCTCCCTGATAGTTTTTTAAATATGCTTTAGCTTCTGCCCTGTTAAAAAAAGCATCGGCATAATCAGGATTCACCTTTAATACGGAGGTAAAGTCTTCAATAGCTCCTGTAATATCTTGAATCTTTAATTTAGAGAGTCCTCTGTTAAAATAGGATGCAGGTTCCTTAGGCCTAAATTCTATGGCTTTGGTAAAGTCAGCAATAGCTTGACCGTACTTATACATTTTATCATTTACAATCCCTCTGGCGCAGTAAGCTTCCGCATAATCCGGTTTTAGTTCTATTGCCTTGGTGAAGTCAGCAATGGCACCTGTATAGTTTTGCCGTTGCGCATTCTCCTTGCCTGAATTATAATACACTTCACTAAATTGTGCCTGGCAATAGAATGTGGATAGTATTGTCAGGATACTGATTAGTTTCGTTTTCATGTACTCTTTTTTAAAAATATTTTTTCCATCACTACCCCAAATGCAACTCCTACCGTATAACAAACCAAATCACTCCATAGGAATCCGAAGCCAAGAACCAATCCTCCCAGTCTATTGGCGCGCAGGATATCAATCCATGGGGCATGGTAGAGCTGGCTAGTCTCGATACTATACGAAAATACCAGTGCAGCAAGGGCTACCCAATGGGTGCTTTTTTTATGGAATAAAAAAACAACCATCAGGAATACCATAAGTGCCCAAAGCGCATCACCTAAATACAATTTTACCAAATGAGGTAAACTTGCTGAATAATGACGCGATGCCAGCCCAGAAAGGACAGTTATGACTATAAATAGTAAATAGCTGTTACGGTTTCTCTTTTTAATCATCCTGTAAATAGTACCGGGAAAGAGTTCATTAAATACTTTTTATTCCTTCTTCTTATCCTTTGCCCCCTTAAGGTAAACAAATAGCGAGTAACAAAAGACCCTGTATTTCTAATTTAAACACCTATTAAATAGATCTATGACGTTGCGAATAATTAATTTTATTTCTATTTAGTCGGTGCTTCGTACAGCAGCATTCATGATGAATGAAGCAGGGTCATTTCACTTTGTAAATAGTACTTCTCCTGTCCGGGTTGTTAAACCAGCATACCGAACACCTGACTTTCCCCCTGGTTTGGTACTGTAATCCCAGGTTAAAATCTATTTTACACTTACTTTCCCCTTCTCAAACAGTTCAATCATCTCTCCGGCGATGCTGATGGTAGGTGGATGGTTTGGAAGATTCCCCCGGCTATACCAGTCAGCGTCTGTTATTTCAACGTTATCGGGACAAACAGGTTGCGCTTCGTCGGCTTCAGCAAAGAAACCAATCATCATGGAACCTGAAAAAGGCCAGGGCTGACTTTTATAATAACGGATATTCCGAACATCCAGTCCTACCTCTTCCTTCACTTCACGCCTGACGGTTTCTTCAAGAGACTCCCCTATTTCAACATACCCCGCTACCAGCGAATACCAGTTTTCCTGAAAATTAGAGTTGTGTGCCAGAAGGATCTTATCCCGACACAGTATGGCCACGATGATTGCCGGTGCGATTTCAGGAAAAACGGTGGCACGACATGCAGGGCACTCGATCGCCCTTTCTTCCTGTTTTTCGTTTGTCCTGGATCCACACTTCCCACAAAACTTGTTTCTTAAATACCAGTTCATGAGTTGAAAGCCGACAATACCTGCCCAGGCTATTTCCGGCGGGCTCAACGTACGAAAGAAACTAATCTCTTTGTAACTAAATTGATCATCCAGAATCTTTGGATCTTCCCAGACAAGGAAACAACGAACCTCATTCAGCGAAAACAAATAAGTACTTTCGGTTGTGTCTGAAATCTCTGAAATCTCTTTTCTCCTGGGAAATTCAAATCCGTCAATTGATGTTTTCACTAACAAGGAACTCTCCTTGTAATGAAGGATATAGTCCTCTTCTGCAATACCGGTGGCAATCACAAACTGGTTATTGAACCGATGTGGTAATATTTCATGAATCATACTGAAAATAAAATTTTATCGTATATTATTTTGTTGGATACTATATTCTACTAACCGGAGTATGGATAGTACAGGTTCCACTCTTAACCAGATTTTTGAATTGCTTTAATCGTTCCCTAAAAACGTAAATTGGCCTGTTTTCAATTCAACTGTGCCGAATTGAGAACTATTATAATCAATTGCAATGACTTTTCTACCTGTAATTTCATCTGTTTTAAACATGAAGTAAATGATAATGGGTCTTTTCAATCTATATTCTCCTAAGTTATTATCTTTCCATGGATCAATTTTCCAAAGAGTATCGTTGTTAGAAGTAATTGCAGTAATATAAATTTGTGTTGTATCCAATTGAAATTGCGTTCCTGATTCCGTGTCTACTATTAATTGACTATAGCTTTTCTTTTTAACTACAACTTTTTTTCGTTCTTGACAGGCAGAAAATACAAACAGAGTAAACACTGAGAATAAAGTAAGACGAAGAATCCATTTTTTATTATTCATAAAACAATTTTCTAAATGGTACAGAGTAATGGCATATTTCTTAGTTAGGGTTCATCAACCAATGCTATTTGTTATATGCTTTGTAAAGCTTATAATGATTTACAAATTTAATTAAATAAAACATCAAAGATAACTACTTTTTTTTAAATGAATACTCTCTAGTTCCAGGTTTGCTCTCATCTGGATAGTCCAGGTTTAACGAAGTGTAACTTGGACTGGAAGTAAAGCTATTTTCAACTGACCAAATTACAAAGTTACAATCTTTTCGGGTTATCAGCATAAGTCCAGACTTCGCTCAGACTTGCCCTAGTCAGCAAATGCACATACTTAGATGAAATGGCACATATAATTTCGGTACTGCACTGGTTTTCAGTTCAGGTGATAAGTTTTTTCCGTTGAAAGTTAGTTGAAAGTTGTTTTAACAGGGGGCGTTGGGAATTCCGTGTTCGATTTAGGGGAGGTTTTGCGTATGGATTGTTCACATTGCGAGGGTTGCAACCAGGACTAGGGCATTATTGAATCCTTATTCTTTATATGACAGGTAACTATAAATTGATCACTCTATTCTTTTATAGCAACTTAGCTCACTCACCCACATTTCAGGGAAAATCGTCAAATATATTGGTCTATACGTTTAATACTAAATAGAGAAGGTAGATAAATCTACCTTCTCTATTGGTTGAAATCATTATATTCATTGAATATAGTGTAACTTCTAATCTGAGACACTATATTCTTGCCATGCATCCGTTTAGATGCTTTAGCACAATTTGGCTTACAGAATTTTAGGCAAGACTTTTATATTTTAATTAATATAAAGGATTTTGTCCGTATTCAGCTGCATTCTGCAATACATCCATTTCCGCTTGGGGAATCGGGCGTACATAATGTTTTGCCGGGTTAAAAGTGGTAATGTCGGGGTTTTGATTTCCTGCACCCAAACGGACTTCCAGTTGTTTGGTTCTCTTCAAATCTAACCAACGAAGATGTTCACCGCATAATTCCCGGGCTCTTTCATCAAGCAAAAAACTTAAATTAACCTGGCTATTTGTAATTTGCATTTCGGCGGTATGATCTACCGGTGTTTTGATAGCAGCACGGGTTCTAAGCACATTGATATAGTCGGCTGCAGTTTGACCGGTTGTAGTTACGTTCAATTTGTAGCTTGCCTCAGCAGCAATCAGGTACATTTCAGCTAAACGTATAATGGTTACATCAGCTGTTCCTGCATCTGAATTTACGATACGGTTGGGGTCGCGGAATTTACGTAATGATGGATAATAGATATTATTGGTTGCATCATTGGAAATTGTTCCATCGGCGTTATAAAGGTCATTGATATCTTTAACCCCGTAACGGCGGGAAGCTTTATCGGCAATCACTTTCTTGGTATAAAGCAATGCTGTGTCGTTTGCCGGAATAGTAACTGATCCGGCTGCAAATGACTTTTTAAATGTAGCGATATCAGCAGCACTTGTCCATTTGTAAGCCGCTGCAGTAGCTGGAATAACAGCGACCTCCCTGAAGGAACTGTAATAGCGTGAATCGATGTTTTCATTAAATACGTTTAATAAATACTTCGTTGGCATCATGTAACGGCTATTGTCACGACCATATTCCGATACTTCGCTGGAAGGCATGCCACATAATCCGGTATATTTGGAGGTGTACCACTTAAACAATCGGTTTGGATTGCTGCTTTGAGCATTCAACGCGGAATTAGTGGAGTGTGTCACTGCCCATAGTGCTTCGAGGTTATTTTTATTATTAGCGGGCAAAAACACTTCTTCAAAAGTAGTATACAACTTACAACCGTACGTGGTTTGATTATTGATCAGTGTTTGAGAAGCAGTTAAAGCTTTTTGATAAAAAGGAGCGGCACCGGCTGCATTCCCCTCAAAATACTCCATATACGAAGCTCTTGTCAGGGCGGTTCTTGCCAAAAGTCCATATGCAGCTTTTTTAGTGGCACGGCCGTAATCCACTTGAGTAGCAGGTAATATTTCAGCAGCTCTTTCCAGATCACTGATAATTAAATCGTAAAAGTCTTTTAAAGAACTACGTTGTGCCGTAAGCGGAACACCTGTTGTTTCGGTAGTACGTAAGGTTACACCACCATAAGTCTCAGCAATAAGATAATACGCATAAGCTCTCACAAATCGTAATTCACCTTCTTTAGCTAATTTGGTAGTTTCACTGGCAAATTTCACAGCACCAATCCTTTCAATGCCTGCATTGGCATAATTGACAATTTCGTAAAGACGTTGCCACGTATTTTTCACTTGTCCAACTGTTGCATCCAACTTCATAGTGTAGTTCAACAACTGGTCGGCGTAGGTACCTTTACCGCTTAAAAACCAGAGGTCCGAACCACCTTCGGTCAGGAACATGATATCTTCGCGACCGTAGAACTGGGAACTGAAATTATAATAGGACGCGTTTACTAATGTATTCATTCCTGCTTCAGTACCATATACATTCGTTGCTGTTGAACCGGATGGATTATACTCGTCCAAAGAACAAGAGCTAAAAGCCATCGTGCATAACACAACAAGGATTAGTTTTGATTTTATTTTCGTTTTCATGATAGTTATTTTAATTGTTTAAAAACCAAGATTTAAACCGAATACTAATTGCTTAGTCAAAGGCATTGTTTCATCTCCGCCTCTTTCAGGATCGTAAAACTGAATCAAATGGCTTTTAGCTATTGTAAGCAAATTGGAAGAGGTGGCATAAACTCTTAATTTACTAATTCCAAGCTTTTTAGTCAACCTTATCGGAACTGTATATCCCAGGCTCACATTTTTCACTTTGAAATAAGAACCATCCACATAATTTAATGACATGTAGCCGGTATAGTCATAGAGGTGACCATCTTTTTTTGGACGAGGGAAATCATTCGAAGGATTCTCGGGTGTCCAATAATCCAGATATTCAGGACTATTAGCAACACCTGATGGGTCGAAGCGACCTAAGAACTGAGCATTGATCATTTGACCCCAACGCATTACCAGATAGACATTCAAATCAAAACCTTTGTACGTAAAAGAATTATTAAATCCTCCGGTCCATTTAGGGGAACGGCTTCCTAAATACTGACGGTCGGCAGTTGTGATATTCATATCGCCATTGAAGTCAACAATCTTAAGATCTCCAGGTTTAAAAGCATTTGCAACCCCATTCAATTTGTAGGTAGCCATTTCCGCTTCCTGACCCGTTTGCCAGATACCATCTAATTTATACGAATAAAATGAATCGATAGGGCGGCCGATCAGCAAAGAACTTGTTTCCGGATTTTGACCCTGTATGATATCAGCGTTTGTGGTCAGGGAAACTATCTTCTCTTCATTCGCTGCAAAGGTTATGGTAGAACTCCATTTAAAATCGCGGGTTTTAATATTGATTGTGTTCAATGCTATTTCAA
>Ga0302286_10001615_pt1 | contig 16456 bp, 12 predicted proteins | sample III_Fen_E2_3_FD_198765 | JGI IMG/M metagenome (GOLD analysis project Ga0302286, IMG submission 198765) | Peat permafrost microbial communities from Stordalen Mire near Abisko, Sweden - III_Fen_E2_3 | ecosystem: Environmental > Terrestrial > Soil > Wetlands > Permafrost | place: Sweden: Abisko...
CTTAGGGTCACAGGTTAGCACTATGCCTTGCACATTGGTGCTGAGGATGGTTCCATATTGATTATAACCCAGGAACGTTGGTCTAAAAACATCTGACTTTGACAGTTGTCTGGAGTGTTGATAGGGCCCGATCTCACATATAACCGTATCAACAGGTGCAGAAGAAACAGCAAAGATCCCATTCCCAACCGGACGCTCTTTGCCATCACTGGTAACATTCACTACATTAAGTTCTTTCACATACATACAACTGGAACCTCCGCCATCTAAATTTATGGCAGTATAGGCTCCGGCACTCTTCATTATGTCCGCCAGTTGTTTGGTGCTTACTCCCACTGATAACTGTGAGCGGCCATCAACCACACAGAAATAGATCCTGGTCTTATCGGCAGAAAATCCCATGGCGGTACGTGGATTTGGTTTTACCCAATCAGTCCCGGCAACCTGCCCTTCCTGCAGGATCAACCGATCACCTCCAACCATATCAGTCAATGATGGTTTTTCACCTCCGTTTGTCATAGTTATGCCCAGGTTTAGTTCTATTTCATCGTTCACCTTTAATGCCTTTAAGAAAGACTGAGCAATACCCTGACCGGACAATACGGCACTCCCGGCAGGAACAGGCATATTTCCGACCCCTGTTTCAACCTTAACAATTTTGGCTTTCAACGTCTTATTCACACCCCAATCCGTATCCATTAACCGGACCAATACTTCGGTTCCGTTGGAATCCGTATGGGTATACCTGCCATTCAGGCTATTATACATAACCAGTTGATCCGGGCTCCGGGTCGTATTTACCGCTGTAATGGGAAATGATTTTCCGGCAAAACGGATAGTCCCATCAAATACATTTATTCCAATAAAGGGAATTAAATTTTTATCGAAGGCAATATCAGGACGGGAGGTTGGGATCAACCCGATTTGTCCTTCCACCATGCATCCGGCAATCGGTAACCCAATGGGTCCTTTTATATTAAAAAAATCAGCATTTGTTCCTGCAAAGTACACAGCACCTGCTTTTGATTTTCGCTTAGCCATATCAGTCGGGCATTCACAGGTGAGTGTTGAATCTTTTCCCAGTACGCTTTTAAAACTTACATACGGATTTGTTGCGTCTACTTCCAGAAAAAATACCCGGAGAGGATTCGTAGCATCAACAAAATGTAACGATGTGTAATAGCTACCGGGCCCTACTTTGTAATGTGCCAGCGTATCAACAGGGTACGTCTTTGTTCCGACTACTACATTTCCGGCAAATGAAGAATATAAGAACAAAAAGAGAAGCAGTGAGAGAAGAATCGTCTTTTTCATAAAAAATGAAATTAAATTTAGTGCAGGTTGACAAGTGATATTATAAATGAAGGTTGGTGGTGAAACACCACCAACCTTCATTTGCCTATGTGTTGGAATCATTTATCATGCAAAATGATGTAAATGAAGACAAAATAAAATCATACTGCAAACGATTGCGGTATATTTAAATCAACGCATAATCCGTTCAGAGATTTTCTTTCCGGTAAGCATCCACAGCCTTTTTTACAGACCCATGGATCAACAGGATATTCTTAGCTAACTCGTAATCCAACCCAAGTTCTTCGACAATCATCCGGGCTCCACGATCCACCAGTTTGGCATTGGAAAGTTGCATATTCACCATCTTATTTCCTTTTACTCGTCCCAGTTTGATCATGGTCACAGTGGTGATCATATTCAACACCAGCTTCTGGGCGGTTCCTGATTTTAACCGGGTGCTCCCCGTCACAAACTCAGGATCAACAATGGCTTCAATCTTTATTTCGGCTTCCTGAGCAATAGGGGAATCCGGGTTACATGCTACCGAGGCAGTCAGGATGCCGTTTGCACGGGCATTCCGGAGTGCTCCGATCACATAGGGTGTCGTTCCGGAAGCTGCAATCCCAATGACAGTATCATTTTGATTCACGTTGCGCTCAACCAGTTCAGCCCATCCTTTATTAATATCATCCTCTGCATTTTCAACAGGATTACGTAAGGCTCTTTCTCCACCGGCAATTAACCCTACTACCAAATGGCCAGGCATCCCAAATGTCGGAGGAATTTCAGAAGCATCCAATACTCCTAACCGCCCGCTTGTACCGGCACCCAGGTAAAATATCCGTCCACCACGTTGCATGCGCTCTACAATTTTTTCCACCAGCGCTTCGATTTGAGGAATTGCCTTTGCTACAGCCAGCGGTACTTTTTGGTCTTCCTGGTTCATTTCAACCAGCAACTCCTTCACAGATTTCTTATCAAGATTGTCATGCAGCGAATTCTGCTCTGTAATTTTTTTAAACGACATAATATATTTTATTTATAACACAATATTCATTACTTATCTGTACTTTCCTACGATATGTCTTGCAACACCCTCAAATACTGATATCAACAATCAATGATACTTATTCTATCGGGCTTGTATGTGAATTTCATTTTCATTCCATCTCTTCACTGTATAGAGGGGGTTGACAGGGGGTTTATAGGGGGTTCATAGGGTCTTACCCCCTATGAACCCCCTATAAACCCCCTGTCAACCCCCTGTCAACCCCCTATGAACCCCCTATGAACATTAAATAAGTCATAACTAAAAAGGGAATCAGTCGAACTGCCAACAGGCACACAGGCACTCATTTCAAAGACAACTTCAAAGATACAGGATTAAAACGAAATTGCCTGAAATTGGGACGAATAAAATGAGAAAGTCTTATTTTATTTTGAGATAATACATCAAATAATGGGAACCGATACTTACGTATGATATTTCACCAACCCGTCCATCGGATTTTGAACAACCTGAGAGATGGTAATTCCGTGTCTGGAAGCTACCTGTTCCAATATTTCATGGAAATAATGGGCAATGGACCCGACAAATCCAACCTGTACATTTTCTGTTTTATATTGCAGGACATTACGTACAAAGAATGCATCGAAACTGTCGGATACAATTTTACGAATGGATGGTTCGTGAATGTTTTCAAGTAAAAACGGGGTCAGTTTGGCTAAAAAGCGGTTAGGAAACGGTTTTTTATAGACATTTTCCAGAATAACCTGTGGTGTCAGTTCATACGTTTTCAGCAACTTATCTTTTAGTTCTACCGGCAGTTGATTTTTAAGGGCATCAGCAATCAGCGTTTTGCCCAATACAGCGCCACTGCCTTCATCGCCCAGGATAAATCCCAAGGGAGATACATTTTCAGTAATTTGTTTGCCATCATACAGACAGGAGTTGGAGCCCGTTCCTAAAATGCAGGCAATTCCCTTACTGTGAGCAAACAGCGAACGAGCTGCGCCAACCAGGTCGCTCTGTACTTCGATCGACACATTCTTAAAATGCCAGCCAATGGCACCGCTGACCAATGCTATTTTTTCGGGGAATGAACACCCCGCCCCATAGAAGTAAACCTGATCCACCTGATAGCCTTTCAAGGATGGGACCAAAGATATTTCCAGATCACGGATGATTTCCTCTTCGGTTTGATAAAAAGGATTGATTCCTTTGGTAAAAATAGTTTTCAGAATCACCCCGTTTTCGCTCAGGCACCAATTTGTTTTTGTTGATCCACTATCAGCAATCAATATCATAATTCGTATTTTAACAGTTATTACTTGAATTTCAACGCAAATTAAAGCAAAAGGATTGACCTAACCAAAGAAATACGGGAAAAAAGTAATTTTTTATGCAAACGTTTGCATTAAATTGTAAGATTCCAAATATTTTATTACTTTTGACCTCTAATTTACACGATTGGTAAACTAGAAAACAATAATATGAGAACAAACCTGAGTTCACAAATCACGCTGACACGAGTTCCGAAACGATATTATCAACCGGAAGATGTCTTTGAATTATCGCGAGTTACACGATTTGAAAAAATAAACACGGAGATTTTCGAGAACGACCTGATTGGTTCGTTGAAAATCGCCCATGAAATTGCGGCCCTGATACGGGAAAAACACGCAGTGGGTGAAAAATGCATCCTGGGATTAACAAACGGCAAATCCACCGTCAGCATATATACTGAGCTGGTGCGCCTGCACAAGGAAGAGAAATTAAGTTTTAAAAATGTGATCGTATTCATTCTTTTCGAATATTATCCACTTGGCAATAATACGCAGGGTTGCTATCTTCAAATGAAAGAAGTCCTGTTCGACCAGATCGATATCCTTGCTGAAAACATTTACACTCCGAATGGAACACTTGACAAGTCGGAAATAATGAATTCCTGTATTGCCTATGAAAAGAAAATTGCCGAATTCGGAGGCATTGATTTTCAGATTTTAGGCATTGGACGTTCCGGGAATATCGGATTCAACGAACCTGGATCACAGTCAAATTCAACCACCCGGCTTATTTTACTGGACAATATATCACGAAAAGATGCAGCCGATTTGTTTGGCGGGATTGATACTGTACCCATTAGTGCCATCACAATGGGGGTAGGAACCATCCTGAAAGCTAAACGGATTGTGTTGGTTGGTTGGGGTGAACATAAATCAACCGTGATCAAGGACTCGATTGAAGGAGTGATGTCTGACGCTTTTCCGGCTTCATTTTTACAGACTCACAGTAATGTCAAAATGGTCATCGATTTACCGGCAGCGAGTGAGCTTACCCGCATTAGCCGGCCATGGTCGGTAACATCCTGCGAGTGGGATGAAAAGCTGATCAGGCGTGCCATTGTATGGCTGTGTATGAAAATCAAGAAACCGATTTTAAAGCTTACGAATAAAGATTATAATGAAAACGGACTGAGTGAATTGCTGGCAATTTACGGATCCGCCTACAATGTAAATATTCAGATTTTCAACGACTTGCAACATACAATTACAGGATGGCCCGGCGGGAAACCAAATGCCGATGACACCAACCGTCCTGAACGTGCCAATCCATATCCAAAAAACGTATTGATTTTCAGCCCACACCCGGATGATGATGTCATATCAATGGGTGGAACTTTCAAAAGACTGATTGACCAGCACCATAACGTGCATGTCGCTTATCAGACTTCCGGGAATATAGCGGTTGCGGACGAAGAGATCGTTCGTTTTCTGGCATTTCTGAAAGGGTTTAAAGATATTTATGACGACAGCAATAATGCTATTGAAGATAAATACCAGGAATTCCGCAAGTTTATCCTGCAGGATAAAAAAGAAGGAGACATGGACACCCGGGAGATCCTGGATTTAAAAGCCCTGATACGACGAGGCGAAGCAAAAGCTGCCTGCCGGTATATGGGACTTGCATCGAAGAAAATCCACTTCCTGAACCTGCCTTTTTATGAGACCGGTACAATAAAAAAGGGGGTAATGAGTTCTAACGATGTACAAATCATTAAAGACCTGCTCAGCGAGCTGAAGCCACAGCAGATCTATGTAGCCGGCGACCTTGCTGATCCGCACGGAACGCATAAGGTATGCCTGGATGCTGCATTGGCCGCCATTGATGAAATGAAAGAAGAAGCATGGATGAAAGACTGTCGCATTTGGATGTACCGCGGTGCCTGGAAAGAATGGGAAATCGACCATATTGAAATGGCAGTACCCATCAGTCCCGAGGAATTACGCAACAAACGCAATGCTATCCTGCGTCACCAATCGCAAATGGAGAGTGCTCCTTTTATGGGAAATGACGAGCGGCTGTTCTGGCAACGGTCAGAAGACAGGAACCATGCTACTGCTGAATTGTATTCCCAGTTGGGACTGGCATCTTACGAGGCTATTGAAGCTTTCGTACAATATATTCCATTATAAATCATCCGGCTATCATTTTCAAATTAAACACACTAAATAAAACAATAAAACTAAGAAATAATTTAAATTTATTTATGAAACAAATTAATTGCTTTATAGCATACAACGATGTAACCCAAGCTGAAATTACTGCTCAAAATTTATTGAAATCATCACTTGTCAAATCAGTATTTCTGCTTGCAACATCGGGAAATAATTTAGATGTTGACGGTTGCGAGAGCATTGAAATTGATTCCATAAATAGCACAAGTACCTTCAAAAAGATTTCCGAAAAGTCAGACACCCCGTATTCGCTTCTCTATACCAAAGACACTACCCTCGAATTAGGTCAGTATGCCCTGGAACGTTTCTTCCACATTGCTGAAGGGACAAAAGCCGGGTTGGTTTATTCCGATTATTATCAGATAGCAGATGGCGTTCGTTCCAACTTACCTTTGATAGATTATCAGGCTGGAAGTTTGCGCGATGATTTCAATTTCGGATCCGTATTGTTTTACAACACCGAATATCTTAAAAAAGCGGTAGATGCTGCGACAGTAGACTACAAACATGCCGGATTGTATGACATCCGGTTAAAAGTGTCACAACTGGCTGATTTAATCCATATCAACGAATACCTGTATTCGGAAATTGAACATGACACGCGTAAATCGGGAGAAAAGATTTTCGATTATGTAGATCCTAAAAACAGGGCAGTCCAGATAGAAATGGAAGCTGCCTGTACAGACCATTTAAAAAAGACCGGCGGGTACCTGGCTCCTAATTTCAAGAGCATTGCCTTTGAAGAAAAGTCATTCCCGGTTGAAGCTTCTGTGATCATTCCAATCCGTGACAGAGTCAGGACAGTGGAAGATGCAATAAAATCGGTACTTTCCCAGAAAACCACATTCAGTTTCAACCTGATCATCGTTGACAATTTCTCGACTGATGGAACGACCGAAATAATTGAAAAGTACGCCAAGCTGGACAGTCGCCTGATTCATCTCAAGCCGACACGTACTGACCTTGGAATCGGCGGTTGCTGGAATGAAGGTGTTGACTATCCGGGTTGTGGTAAATTTTCAGTACAACTGGACAGTGATGATGTCTATGAAAATGAAAATACACTCCAGACCATTGTGAATGCATTTTATGAACAAAACTGCGCCATGGTGATCGGATCGTATACCATGACCGACTTTAAAATGGAAACCATTGCCCCGGGACTTATTGACCACAAGGAATGGACACCTGAAAACGGGAGGAACAACGCCATGCGTATAAACGGACTGGGAGCGCCACGCGCATTCTACACCCCTATACTTCGCAGTATTAAGGTTCCAAACACCAGTTACGGGGAAGATTACGCATTAGGGTTATATTTCAGCCGGGAATACCAGATTGGACGGATCTACGACTCGATCTATCTGTGCCGCCGTTGGGATGATAATTCGGATGCTTCGTTGGATGTAGTGAAAATGAACGGGTATAACCTGTACAAAGACAAGATTAGAACTATCGAATTGAAGGCCAGACAAAACCTGAATAAAAAATAGACACCTAAATAATACCTATATTGTTAATGTTGTAAAATTATAACCTTCTATAGCTAACAAACAATAATTAATTTGTTGATTTTATTTTATTAAAATTAACGGAATAATTATTGTTTATAGAAGAAACATAATTTTAAAATTCAGGATTATGAAAAAGACATTCAGTACCGGTTTTATTTTCTGTTTTTTCTTAGCAGCATTCTCTATGAATGCTTCGGCCCAGGAGTACAAATACGATTTGAACAAGTATTTCACTCCGGATATAGTGCGTAACAGGTTGGATTTGAATTTCAACGGTAGAGGTGATTTTGGAAATAACACAAGCCAACCCACCACACCTGGAAATCCGAAAGACTCTACAAGTTCTTCGAACATGAACGGGAATATTCAGTCAACTTTTCAAACCACCAGGAATACGCGAAAACACATCACTGATTTTTATCTTGTTGGATATCTATCTGGAAATACGTCAACAAATAATGATAACCGGGACCAAACCTATGCAAAGAATACCGGAAATAATGTATCAGAAGGTATAAATCCGAACTATTCAAGTACAATTTATAATTTAAAAAATCAATTCATTCGATTCGGTGGTTCTATGAATTTATATAATTACATTGAAACCAATAATAATAATTATAAATTATATAAAATCAAATCAAACTATGACCAACGAAACTTTAGTGCGAATGCTTCAATTGCCATAGGTGTTGGCAGAATTGAACAAGTTGAGGATGCCCGCCAGGCTATTTATATCCTGGAGGCATTATCCACGAAAGGGCTCTTAACCCGTCATTTAACGGAGGAAGAGATATTCAACTTATCACAACAGGTATCACGGGTGAAAAACAAACGTTTTCTGGATTCCCGTCTTCATTTAATCGATGAAATAACAAGTATAGATTCGTTTTTCGTCAGTAACAATTTACTGAACAAACAAGATGCCACTTATTTTACAACATTAAATGATTTATGGCAAAACGGTGCAAATTTTGCAAGGAGATCAGGGCATGTTTTCATGATTAGTCTAATGCCTTTAATGAATATTGATTACAGCAAAAATCAAACAACTTATTTTATGCCGGATAGTATTTTCTGGTATAAGTCAAATTTGAATAATAAAGGTGCCAATTTAACAATATCTTACAATTATGAAAAAGCAGTAAACTTAAACTGGCAACATTCTGTAGAAGTTACATTATTAGGCTCAACTTATTTATACAATCAGTCTAATTCTAATAGCTTATATCAAGGTGTGTCACCAAGGAAGTCAAATCAAAGCTTACTAAATCTAACAGGCAAATATTCAATCGGGTATTACCCATCTACCAGGACTTATTTAACGGCAAGCATAACCCAGAATGTTATATCATCGTATTATAAATACTATGATTCAACAATGTTTGATTCAAAACCCTGGCAGAAACAATTTTCAAGCAATACCGAATTAAATCTTTCGGCATATTATTACATTTCATCCCAACTTCGTTTATCTGGATCTGCCGGATTGCGCAACTATTATTCAGAATACCTGGATTATAGAAACAATATGCTTAGTGGATCGTTTACAGCAAATCTCAGCTATTCGTTCTTCTAAACGAAACATGGTTAGAAAAATACGGGATAATAAATTAATTATTGAATGAACAAACTTAACAAGCAAGTATCTATATTATTCCACGAGCAAGTTTCCAACTGGGAGCTTGCCCGTGTTAATTATAATGGGTTAAAAACAGTGAGGACTAAGACATTTACATTCGACAATGTTCAGCTTACGGTTCAGTTTAATCCGGCACGAATAGTATCCTCCGGGGCAAAAATGGATGCAAAGACTATAGCCGAACGGAAATGTTTTTTATGTTCGGCGAATTTACCTGCCGAACAGAAAAGCATTGATGCCGGCAATTACACCATTCTTGTAAACCCCTTTCCAATCTTCCCGCAACACTTCACCATTCCCCGTAAGGAACATATCGACCAGCTCATAAAACCCTATTTTGCAGAGATGCTCGAACTGGCAGAAGCGTTGGACGATTATGTCGTATTCTACAACGGTCCAAGATGTGGCGCATCAGCCCCTGACCATATGCATTTTCAGGCAGGTACACGGGACTTTCTGCCTTTAATCGCTGATTACAAAAAGTTGAAACCCGGACATTCCGAGCTCATCGAAGAAGGGGACAATTATCAGCTTTATAAGTTAAAAGACTATCTTCGAACGGTCTATTGCATTGAATCCGAAACAATAAGTTCTTCAGAAATAGCCTTTGACAAGTTATATACAGAATGGGAGGATCGCAACGGCAAAGGAATAGAACCAATGATGAATATTGTTTGTTCTTATGAAAACAACAAATGGTATACATTTATTTTTCCACGCAAGGCTTTTCGTCCCTGGCAATACACAGCCGAAGAAGACAAACGACTCATGATCAGTCCGGCTACAATAGAAATGAGTGGTATATTTATCACCCCGATAGAGAGTCATTTTGATCGCATTACTAAAAATGATATACTTAGCATCTTAGAGCAATGCAGTTAACTGGGATAATTGATCCGCTAAATTTAGGAGTCGGAGAATAAAATCAAAAATAATATTTAGTAGCACACGTAAACTCTTTTGGGGTGATAAAGACGCAAAATTGTTTATTTATATCAGAATCAATATGAAAAACACAGAACCGATTATTCATGTCGGAATTTTAACGAGCCATGCCATTGAATTTGTATTGAATGGTGATTTCAGGTCAACCAATGGGACCGTCTTTACAGGGAAACATAAGGCAACATACCGGCAAGGGAAGATCTTTTTCAATGGCGAAAGTGTAGAAGAGATCATTTTTTATCCGATCACGAAAGATGCATCGTTTGATTTAATCGACGTTGTCATTGGCATCAATTTCCACTGGGAACGAAAAGAAAACCAACGTTTCAACGGAGCATTAAAATTCATAGTCGAAGATCAGAATCTGACTGCCATCAACCGCATCAATGTAGAAGATTACCTGATCAGCGTTATCTCAAGTGAAATGAGTGCTACGGCATCGGACGAATTACTAAAAGCACATGCTGTTATTTCAAGAAGCTGGCTCCTGAGCCCCCTGCAAAAAGAAACAGAGACGGGAAACAAGGTGCAGCCTGCAAATGAGCAGCAATCCAATAACGGAGATCCAATGCCGACTACCGACTCAACACAACCGACATACCGCTATATCAAATGGTACGAACGGGATGCCCATAAACATTACGATGTATGTGCCGATGATCATTGCCAGCGTTACCAGGGGATTACACGTGCCAGCACGAAAGCTGTTGAAACAGCCATCGAGGCAACACGTGGTGAAGCATTGATGTACGATGATCAGATTTGCGATGCACGTTTTTCCAAATCGTGCGGGGGAATATCCGAAACCTTTGAGAATTGCTGGGCACCTGAGCATTACCCTTACCTGACTGCCATTATCGACAATGCGGATGCCCCTGCCGGGTTTGAACTTGATTTAAGCAACGAAGACAATGCTGAAAAATGGATACGCAACTCACCCGCCGCATTTTGCAATACGACCGATAAGCATGTGCTTTCACAGGTGTTGAATAATTACGACCAGGAAACAACCGATTTTTATCGCTGGAAAGTGGAATACAGCCAATCCGAGATATCTGAACTTGTTGCACGCAGATCAGGCATTGACTTTGGTGAAATCATTGACTTAATCCCTATATTGCGTGGGGAATCCGGCAGGTTGATTGAACTTAAGATTATCGGCACAAAACAGACCGTCGTTGTAGGAAAAGAACTTGAAATCCGTAAATGGTTTTCAAACTCTCATCTTTACAGTTCGGCCTTTGTTATCGACAAATCAGATATAACTCATGGAGTACCCCAACATTTCACATTAATTGGTGCAGGTTGGGGACATGGAGTTGGACTTTGTCAGATAGGTGCAGCCGTCATGGGTGAAAAAGGGTACAAATACAACGAAATACTGCTGCATTATTTCAGGGGGGCAGAACTGAAGAAAATATACTAACGGTGAAAAAACGTCGTTGATTGAATTACATTTATGACTTAGTTGATATTAACTTTTAAAACCTTATTATAAAAAATAGTCTTAGCATTATCAGGCAAGGGAATAATATAAAATGCTTTTTTCCTATCTTTATTTTAAGAAGTGAAGCTTAAAAGGATATATTAAATCGTAAAATTCAAAAACATGAAAAATCACAATTTGTTAGTAGGATTTCTTCTGTTTTTAAGCGCATGCACTCCTAAACATGCAGAAGAATTAACAATAAAATTTAACCAGGCACAACCGGAAGGGGTGAAAAATTTGATTGAAATTCCAGCATCTTACCGTGGAAACTACTTGGATAATGAATCTAATCTATTATTGATTGATAAATCATATATGATTTTGAAATCTGTTTCTGAGTTCAAAATTTCAAAACAGGAAGTTGACACTTCAAAGGATTGTTATATCGAAAATCAATACTTGGTTATAAGCTGGTCAAAAGAAAAATTACCATTCAGATTAAAGGATGATACCCTCTATGTAACAGAGAGTAGAATTGACACAATTTACAATCTAAAATCAGATATAATCCGCAAATTTAAAGGTTATCTTATACTGAATAAGGAATCCCTTGATCTGTGGAATGTTGAAATAGCAAGTACTAAATCAGGAGAAATAAAAATAAGAAAATTCAGTCCCGAAAATATGTTTGAAAAACTAACTAAGTTTTCAAATTCAGAAGTAGTAACTGATAAGACAAAACAAACTGTGATTAAACGGTTTCTAAAACCAACTAGAAAACAATTTGAAAATATACTTAATTTTAAAGACTCTCTGTCAGTGGATATCTACAAAAAAGTCAAACAGAATTAATGCTTTATACTTTAATGTTTTCAAAAACATATATATGTTATACTGAATTTTAAAATACAAAAACCTATCTAAATAAAATGACTGATCAAGCAAATAAAAACAAATCTCCCTGGTCCTGGATACCAACCCTGTATTTTGCAGAAGGAATGCCTTATGTAGTAGCCATGACAGTGGCAGTGATCATGTACAAACGCCTTGGCATATCGAACACTGACATTGCCTTATACACAAGCTGGTTATATTTACCCTGGGTGATTAAACCATTCTGGAGTCCATTTGTGGATATCATCAAGACAAAACGCTGGTGGATCATTACCATGCAACTGCTTATTGGGGCAGGACTAGCCGGAGTAGCCTTCCTGATACCCATGCCTTTCTTCTTTCAGGCAACACTGGCGGTATTGTGGCTGATTGCTTTTAGCTCAGCTACACATGATATTGCCGCTGATGGATTTTACATGTTAGCCCTGGATAGTTCCGAGCAATCTTTCTTTGTAGGCATTCGCAGTACATTTTACCGCCTTGCCATGATTACCGGACAGGGAATCCTGATTATCATTGCCGGGTCACTGGAAAGCTTCACGGGCCTTGAACCTATGCAATTTACCGTTCATTCATCGAATACCGTACAATCAACCATGGTATTACAACCAGTGGAATATAAAGTGCCTGCAAGTGACAAAATGACCTTCAAAGCATTTCCATCAAACCTGGAACTAAACACGAATAACATTTCAGTCGATTCATTAAATAAAATAAAAGCTTTTGCAGTTGAAGAAAACCAGAAAAACGGGTTTGTAACAAAAGAAGAAGATACTTCAAAACAATCAACTTCAACCAATGAATCGTGGTGGACTAAAGATGTATCCTCTCCACTGGGAAAATTCATCAAAAACACATTTGGTCAAAAGCGCGCTGCAACAGTAGGAGGAAATGGAAAGACTGGGAATGCCGGCCTTATAGCTGTGAGGCTAACCAAGCAACCGGAACAAGGAAAAACAGTTGTCCTGAATTCAAGTTTTTCCTCAGGAGACAAGAGTATTTTGCTGGCTGCCGGCGAAAGGGTTGTCTTTACTTCACAAAACTGGAACAAGCCGGCATATATGGTGGTACAACTTGATTACAAGTTAAAAGATCAGGTACAGAGTAAATTCAAGGGTATCTCCGGAAATATCCGGTTAGCCTGGAGCATTACCTTTTTTATCCTGGCTGGCTTCTTTATCCTGATTTTTATATACCACCGTTTTGTACTTCCGCGTCCTGATTCTGACCACCCTACTGCCACTCAAACAGCCGGAGATGTATTGCGGGAATTTGGCCGTACATTTGCTTCTTTTTTCCAAAAACCGGGAGTTGGACTGGCTATTACATTTATGCTTTTATACCGCCTGGGTGAAGCCATGCTGGTAAAAATGGCATCTCCGTTCCTGATTGACCCACGTGAAATCGGGGGAATGGGCCTTACAACCGGACAGGTTGGACTGGTATATGGAACTGTAGGAGTTATTTCATTGACCCTTGGGGGAATTGTCGGAGGGATTGCTGCTTCTCGCAACGGACTAAAATACTGGATCTGGCCAATGGCTTTGTGTATTACTTTCCCTCATTTGGCTTACCTGTATTTATCCTGGTTTACCCCAGAGAGCATGCTCCTGGTGAATATTGCAGTAGGCATTGAGCAATTCGGTTACGGATTTGGGTTTACGGCATACATGCTTTATATGATCTACTTTGCAGATGGTGAACATAAAACGGCCCATTATGCCATTTGTACCGGCTTTATGGCCCTGGGGATGATGATGCCCGGTATGATAGCCGGATGGTTGCAGGATTTATTAGGTTATAACCATTTCTTTATCTGGGTTATGATTTGTGCGATTCCTACTTTGCTGATTATTCCATTCCTGAAAATTGATAAGAATTACGGTATAAAGAAGAAAGAAATAAAAGAGTAAAGGTTGAACCATTGAAAGAATAAAAACAAGGCACGCACGACTGACTGTTGTGCGTGCCTTGTAGTTCTTTGAATATTTTTTTTACCTTTGCAATCAAATTCGATTACTGTAATGAAAATACTTGTTCTGGGTGCCGGGAAAATGGGCACATTCCTCACCGATGTCCTGTGTATTCAACATGAAGTGGCATTGTTTGATACCGATCCTAAAAGATTGCGTTTTGTCTTCAACACCTTCCGAATGACTGAATACGAAGAGATTCGGGAATTTCAACCTGAGCTGGTGATTAACTGCGTAACCCTGAAATACACGATCGATGCCTTTCAGGCAGTATTGCCGTATTTACCCAAGAACTGCATCATTTCGGACATTGCTTCTGTCAAGACCGGGCTTCAGGATTATTACGAAAAGTCAGGCATGCGTTATGTGTCCACACACCCTATGTTTGGCCCTACCTTTGCCACACTCGACAACCTGAGTACGCAAAGTGCCATTATCATTTCCGAATCCGACCATATGGGCAAGGCTTTCTTCAAAGATTTATACGGATCTTTACGCTTGAAAATTTTTGAATACACCTTTGATGAACATGATGAAACAATAGCATATTCGCTATCCATTCCGTTTGCCTCAACATTGGTATTTGCTTCAGTCATGAAGCCTCAGGAAGCACCGGGGACAACATTTAAACGTCACATGGATATTGCAAAAGGATTGTTATCCGAAGATGATTACCTGTTGACAGAAATTCTATTCAATCCGAATACTACAAAACAAGTCGAGAATATCCGGGCTGAACTGAAGGCTTTGGTCGACATTATTGAGAATAAAGACTCTGACCGTATGCAGGCTTACCTGAAGAAGGTGAGAAAGAACATAGAATAACCCATCATTTAATGCCTTGAGCGAAAGAATACATCATATATAAAAGAATAACTATACGGGAATAATTTATCCAAAAAGTCAAATATAAAATACTAACAACTATCTCTAAGCCTCAATCCGGGTTTGGAATAAAAAAAAAATAAATCGTATGGAAATAGCAGAAAAAGTATTAGAAGCCATGAAAACTGCGGGTGTTCCTGTAAATGCAGGTAAATTAGTTGAGCTAACAGGTCTTGACAGAAAAGAAGTAGATAAAGCCATGAAAACATTGAAAGCAAACGAATCCATCGTTTCACCTAAGATGTGCTATTGGCAACCAAAGTGACACCAAACATCAACCTACAAAAAATAGTCGTCCCGCAATCCGGAACGACTATTTTTTTTTGATATAACCTGAACGCTAACTCAGTGTACTGATAATGATTTTCCTTTCTCCCCCATAAAGAATGCAATCAAAATCACATCATTCTTCCCATTGTTAGTTCCATTATGCAGGGTGTTTATAACTTCTGAGAAAGATGAGCTAGCCGGATACTGCATTGTTTTATGGCTTTCAACTTCAACCGTCAATGTCCCCTGAAGTATATAGGCAAAAACAGGGAAAACATGTTTATGCCAGCCTGTTGATTTACCCGGAGGAATTATCACTTTTACAATGGATACTTCATCATTTGCAAAATTGGGATAAACAATCTTCTGACCAATCGATGTTGTATCGGTTTTTAATATCGTCTCTAATACAACTCCTTTATTATATTGCGCATACCCTCCCAGGCAAATAAGCAATGCTAAAAGCGTAAAATCAAGTCTTCTCATAGAATATCGTTCTTAAATTTATTTCAACATCCAGCAGTAAAACAGGTTGTTCAACCCGGTGCAAAATTAATAATTTAAACACACAAAAGCACTTATCCGTCGACAAAACTCTCCTGTCTGTCGAAAAGAATTGTTGCAGAATGTCCTCTGACGTACTTTTACCGTCGAATCAACACATTACGTACAGATGAAAATACAAACTTTCTTTATCAGTTTCATGGTCCTGATTGTTACCGGTCTTTCGGCACAAGAAAAACCTGCACAATGGAATTTGACAAATTGCATTGACTACGCGTTAAAAAATAATATCCAAATTCAGAAGAGTAAAATTACATTGGAACAAAGTGCCATAACGACAAAACAAGCTAAGGCACAACTTTTCCCAAATCTTTCAGCCTCGGCAAATCAAAATTTCTCGAATTATCCGGCACAGACTACCGGAGGGACAGCAAGTTCTTATTCAGGAAACTATGTATTAAGTAGCTCTTTGTTGTTGTTTGATGGCAGAAAAACAGAAAAGAACATTCGCGAGCAAAAATTACTGGAACAGGTTGGTCAGTTCAATGTTCAGTATTCCCAAAAGACAATTCAATTTTCGATACTT
>Ga0302286_10001617_pt1 | contig 16450 bp, 7 predicted proteins | sample III_Fen_E2_3_FD_198765 | JGI IMG/M metagenome (GOLD analysis project Ga0302286, IMG submission 198765) | Peat permafrost microbial communities from Stordalen Mire near Abisko, Sweden - III_Fen_E2_3 | ecosystem: Environmental > Terrestrial > Soil > Wetlands > Permafrost | place: Sweden: Abisko...
CAGGTCGGCGGATGTCAACTCGTCCACCGCTTTGGGGGGCAATACGTAGCACAGTTGCCCCAAATCGTTATACACATAGTACGTGTCCACATTATCGCCACCGAGGATTTGGCGTTTCAGTATCACTCTGCCCTGCTTGTCCTTAAACTCGTAGCCCGTTTTGCCGTCCTCGTCCGTTGCCTTGGTTACATACAAGCTGCCTGCAGCATAATTTGCATCTTTAGCCAGATGCTTATCACTGGTTACATAGTAACAGGCTATGTTGGCATCGTTGGCCAGGTATTCGATGGTTTGTTTTTTACCGGCACTATACCAGTCGGCCCCTGCTCCGTACTGCCCCGTTACGCGGTTAAGCGGCGAGGGTTCGTACTCTGTATGGCTATACGGCTTGTCATCTCCATTGCTGCTTACTGCCTGAGCTGCAAAGTTAGGATAATAAGCTCCATTATTGCCTCCGGCAACTGCCGGTAGCCACTTGAGCGAGTCGCGTCCGTAAGAGTCGTACATAATGCCTGTCACTAAATCTGCCCCTAATGGAGTAATACCACGTTGTACTGTCTGGATAGGTCGCCCCAGTCCGTCGAAATACTGAATGGCGGTATTGGAATTGGCATCAACCAATGTGGTGGGGTCACTCACCGCCTGAAAAGGCACGGTGGAGATGATATAGTTTTTACCGGTGGTTTGTGCCGGTAGCCACAGCGGGAATAACCAGAGCAGCAAGGCTCCCAACAAGCCCGCAACACAATGTAGGGAAAAGCCCCCCGTCCCCCAAAGGGGGAGTAAAGAAGGGATTGATTTGATTTTATAAGATGATTGTTTCATATAGTTGAGTTTCTAAAGTTGAAAGTACGTACATTTTCCATTCTTCATTTTTCATTTCTTCAATTCTTCTTGTATTTCGCCCTTACCGGAATAGCCAGTGGGTCGTCGTCGGGCAGTTTTCCCGAGACCTGTTGCAGGTAGCAGTTGCCGTTAGGTTCAACATACAGTCGAAACTGACTGACCAACAGGTCGAAAGTTGCATCCTGTTCGCTTACAGGCAGTAGGTTACGACGGGTAATGCGGCCTACCAGCTGCTTTTGTTGCCAGTCGATGGTACGGTCGTGTTGTATAATCATTTCCAGTCCCACACTATCTTTTCCGATAGGGGTAAGGTGTGGGCTCACAAACTGCCATCCTCCGGGCTTGTTCACCGCGATATAGGTGGTATCGGCGCTGCCGGCTTCGAATGCTTTGGCGCGGGTTTGCGCAACGGATAAACTGCTAAACAGTATCCCTATTAATATAATAAAAAGTGCTTTTTTCATGTTCATAATATTCTAAAATGATTATAAATTATAACTGCCGCTCAGGTTTACTCCTGAACCCATAGGGAAATCAGGACCGGAAACGATTTGGCAATATACTGTTCCGTTAGAGTTAAAAGTGAGATTCCATGTTGCTCCGTAACTATTAATCGTGACGGTTCTGGCTGACGTTGGTTTGAATCCTGTGGGTATCGTTGCTACATAATAGCTCCACCCGGAATTCATTGATGAATTACTCAGACCAAATGAAAGAACAAATGAAACGCTTGTACCGCTTTTAGACAGTGAATTGTAGTAATTGCTATAACCCGATTGCAAGGTAAAATTGCCGTAAGTAATTGCAGCGGTACAGCTTATGTTTTGAGTAGCCGTTTTTGTTTGTCCTGTAACATTATCAGTAACGATACATCGCACGGTTAATGTTCCAGTCTGACTACATGTAAAACTAAAACTGCTGCTGTTGCTGCCGTTAGACAATACCGTAGAACCATTAAGCAGCGACCAGGCATAGGAGTAACTACCGGAGCCTCCGCTGGCCGAAACCGTGGCTGACCCGGTGTCGTTCTGCGTATAAGAGGAAGCACCTGTACTCACGCTTGCAGTAGGGGCTGTATAACAAGAAACTGTTTTGTTCCCTGTTACTGTTTGTCCGTTAACATTATCGGTTACTATACAGACTACACTATATGTCCCAGCACTTGAGCAGGTAAAGCTCAGTGTAGCTGTGGTACCGGTTACAGCAGTTCCGTTTATAAACCAACTATAGCTGTAATTTCCAGAACCGCCTCCGGGAGTAACCGTAGCAGACCCTATACTATTAAGCATGTACCAGTTTGCTCCGGTACTTACAGTTGATGTAAGCGGATTATAAACAGATACTGTTTTCGAGTCGATTCCGGTTTGTCCGGTTACAGCATCGGTAACAGTACATTCCACCGTCAGCGTTCCTAATTGAGAACAGGTGTAGCTGAATGACGTCGAATTGGTACCGGTTTGCAATACTGTACCCCCACTGTTCTTTAACTTCCATGAATACGAATAGCTACCCGAACCGGCACCAGCACTCACTGAGGCCGTACCTGTTGCATTCAATACGTACGAACTCGATCCTATTGACACAGATGCCGTAGGGTAAGTATAGCTGGTGAATGCTTTGGAATTGGTAGCCGTTTGTGCCGTTACATTGTCGCTTACGGTACATTCTACAGTGATCGTGCCTGATTGAGGACAGGTGTAATAGAATGAAGCAGCATTTGTGCCGGTTTGCAACACGGTACCGCCACTATTTTTCAATCGCCATGCATAGGAGTAATTACCGGAACCCCCGGAACCCGATGCATTGGCAGTACCCCCACCGTTTATTATAATCCATGTCGAGCCGGAAGTCACCCCTGCAGCCGGATAAGTATAACTAGTTACTGTTTTGGTATTGGTAACCGTTTGTCCGGTTACAGCATCTGTTACGGTAGATTCCACAGTCAGCGTGCCTGCCTGAGAACAGGTATAGCTGAAAGATGTAGAATTCGTACCGTTTTGCAATACTGTACCATCACTGTACTTTAACTTCCATGCATAGGAGTAGCTACCTGAGCCGTTACTGCCCGATACACTCGCACTGCCTCCTCCGTTTATCATATACCACGAAGCTCCCGTACTCACACTTGATGTTGGGTAGGTGTAAGAAGTAATATTCTTAGAGTTTGTGACTGTTTGTCCGGTTACATTATCGGTTACCGTACATTCCACAGTCAGTGTTCCTGCTTGTGAGCAGGTATAACTGAAAGAAGAAGAATTTGTACCGGTTTGTAATACTGTACTGCCACTGTTCTTTAGCTTCCATGAGTAGGAATAATTACCCGAACCACCACCTGCACTAACTGAACCTGTACCCGTACCATTGACCATATACCAGGTCGCTCCCGTACTAACACTTGCCGTAGGGACTGTATAACTGTTTATTGTTTTTGAATCGGTCACTGTTTGTCCGGTTACATTGTCAGTCACTGTACATTCCACCGTCAACGTTCCGGCCTGAGAACAGGTATATGTAAATGAAGGATTATTTGTTCCGGTTTGCAATACCGTACCACTGCTGTTTTTTAACCGCCAGGTATAAGTATAATTAACCGAACCGCCTCCGGTACTAACCGTGGCTGTGCCCGGGTTGTTTATCATGTACCAGCTTGCTCCTGTACTAACACTTGCTGTAGGATAGGTATAAATAGTAATAGGGGTTGATTGAGTTGTGGATTGTCCTGTCATATTGTCGGTTACAGTGCATTCTACAGTTAACGTACCCGATTGAGAACAGGTGTAGCTGAAAGTAGCTGCATTTGTACCGTTTTGTAATACCGTACCGCCACTATTCTTTAACTTCCATGCGTAGGAATAACCACCCGAGCCGGCTCCGGCACTCACCGAAGCTGTTCCCGCACCATTCAGCATGTACGAACTTGCTCCCGTTGTAACAGATGCTGTGGGGTAAGTATAGCAGGTAAATGTTTTGGAATCGGTGGCCGTTTGTGCCGTTACATTGTCGGTCACCGTACATTCCACAGTTATCGTGCCGGATTGAGGACAGGTATAATAGAAAGAAGCCGAATTGTCGCCGGTTTGCAACACCGTACCCCCACTATTTTTCAATCGCCATGCGTAGGAGTAATTGCCGGAACCTCCGGAGCCCGATACATTGGCAGTACCCCCACCGTTTATGATAAGCCATGTAGAGCCTACAGTCACACTTGCAGCCGGATAGGTGTAAGATGTCACATTTTTTGAATTGGTAACCGCTTGTCCGGTTACAGCATCGGTTACCGTACATTCCGCAGTCAGCGTTCCCGATTGAGAACAAGTATAGCTGAAAGATGTGGAATTTGTACCGGTTTGTAATACCGTACCCCCACTGTTCTTTAGCTTCCATGAGTAGGAATAACTACCTGAACCGGCTCCGGCACTCACCGAAGCTGTACCTGCACCATTAATCATGTACCAGGTTGCTCCCGTACTAACTACAGCTGTGGGGTAAGTATAAGAAGTGATATTCTTAGAGTTTGTGACCGTTTGTCCGGTTACAGCATCGGTTACGGTACATTCCACCGTCAGCGTTCCTGATTGAGAACAAGTATAGCTGAAAGATGTGGAATTTGTACCGGTTTGTAATACCGTACCACCACTGTTCTTTAGCTTCCATGAGTAGGAATAACTACCCGAACCACCTCCTGCACTGACTGAACCTGTACCCGTACCATTCATCATGTACCAGGTTGCTCCCGTACTGACTACTGCTGTGGGGTAAGTATAGCTCGTTATTGTTTTTGAATCGGTAACCGTTTGTCCGGTTACATTGTCGGTAACCGTACATTCCACCGTCAGCGTTCCTGATTGAGAACAAGTATAGCTGAAAGAAGATGAATTTGTACCGTTTTGTAATACTGTACCACCACTGTTCTTTAGCTTCCAAGAGTAGGAATAATTACCCGAACCACCTCCTGCACTGACTGAACCTGTACCTGCGCCATTGACCATGTACCAGGTTGCTCCCGTACTAACACTTGCTGTAGGGACTGTATAGCTGCTTATTGTTTTTGAATCGGTAACCGTTTGTCCGGTTACAGCATCGGTAACCGCACATTCCACTGTCAGCGTTCCTGATTGAGAACAAGTATAGCTGAAAGTAGTGGAATTTGTTCCGGTTTGTAATACCGTACCGCTACTGTTCTTTAATTTCCATGCGTAGTTGGAATAATTACCCGAACCATTTCCTGCACTAACCGTAGCTGTACCTGCGCCATTCATCATGTACCAGCTTGCTCCCGTACTGACTATTGCTGTGGGGCTGGTATAACAGGTTACTGTTTTTGAATTGGTAACCGTTTGTCCGGTTAAAGCATCGGTAACCGTACATTCCACTGTCAGCGTTCCTGATTGAGAACAAGTATAGCTGAAAGAAGATGAATTTGTACCGTTTTGTAATACCGTACCGCTACTGTTTTTTAACTTCCAGGAGCAAGAGTAACTCCCTGAACCACCTCCTGCATCAACCGTAGCTGTACCTGCGCCATTCAGCATGTACCAGGTTGCTCCCGTACTAACTACTGCTGTGGGGTAAGTATAACTAGTTACTGTTTTGGTATCAGTTGCTGTTTGTACGGTCACATTATCGGTTACAGTGCATTTGACAGTCTGCACTCCTGCTGTTGAGCAGGTAAAGCTAAGTGTAGCAGAGGTACCGGTTACTACCGCTCCGTTTAACATCCAACTATAACTATAATTCGTTGAACCGCTTCCGGGTGTAACCGTAGCACTTCCTGTGGCACCGAGCATATAATACGAGGCTCCCATAGCAACAGAAGCTGTTGGGACACTATAACACTTCACAGTTTGCATGCCCGTTGCTGTTCGTCCGGTCACACTATCGGTTACTATACATTGTATTGTCTGTGTTCCGGGTGTTGAGCAGGTAAAGCTATATGTGGCACTTGTTGTATTTGTTGCAGTACCTCCGTTTAACGACCAACTATAGCTATAATGCGTAGAACCGTCTCCGGGCGTAACCGTAGCACTTCCTTGGGCACCAAGCATATAATACGCTGGTAAGATAGTAACAGAAGCCGATGGATATGTATAACACTTCACAGTTTGCGAGCTTGTTGCTGTTCGTCCGGTCACACTATCGGTTACTATACATTGTATTGTCTGTGTTCCGGGTGTTGAGCAGGTAAAGCTATATGAGGCACTTGTTGTATTTGTTGCAGTACCTCCGTTTAACGACCAACTATATCTATAATGCGTCGAACCGCTTCCGGGTGTAACCGTGGCAATTCCTTGGGCACCGAGCATATAATACGCTGGTAAGATAGAAACAGAAGCAGTTGGGACATTATAACACATTACTTTTTTTGTGTCTGTTGCTGTTTGTCCGGTCACACTATCGGTTACATTACAGATTATAGTTTGCTCTCCTGCCGTTGGGCAGGTAAAGCTATATGATGGACTTGTTGTATTCGTTGGAGTACCTCCGTTTAACGACCAACTATATCTATAACGGGTCGAACCACCACTTCCTGCACTAATCGAAACTGTATCTGCGCCATTCATCATGCACCAACCCAGTCCTGTGTTGATTGTTACTGTTGGGGATGTATAAAAGGGTATAAGCATCGTAACATTTTGGGCTTGTTTTGTCAGGTTGTCAGTTACGTTACATACAAGAGCCTTATTGCCACTATATGAACTGGTAAAATTGAACAGAGTCCCTGTTCCTTGCGTATAACCGGAATCATCCGCAAATGCCCATTCATACTTAAAATCACCAGATCCTCCGGTTGCAGATGCCGTGGCACTACCTGGTGAATTAATCATGTAGTAAAGATCGGATGTGACTTTTAACGTTGGTTTGGAATAGCACATGAATGATTTTTCCTTTTCTATTTTTCTGCCCGTTACATTGTCGGTTACGGTACATTTTAAGGTTAGTTCTCCAGTCTTACTGCACGTAATATTAAAACGATTGCTGTTGCTATTACCCGAAGCCAAAACCGTATCTTTTTTGAGCAACGACCAATTGTAGGAGTAATTACCTGATCCCTTTGCGCTTTCAAATACGAATAATGTATCTGTAACGTCCTGCACGTAGAAAGGTGCCGGTTTTAAGCTTGCCGATATTACATATCCGGGTCCGTTATCGTGGTATGCATAGCGATAACGTGCCAATATATTGCTGTTATCATCCTGACTCAAAAAAAGTCGATCAAACGTATCGTAGGTATAATTAGTACTTACTCCACGTGGATCGGTTTTAGAAGTCATACCCACAAAAGGTTTATACGTAAAGGTGTTAACCTCAATACCGGGCAAATTAGGTGAAGTCCGAAGCGAATTGAGATTGGTTAAGTCGCTTGTTGAAGGGTTTGGATTATTAGTCAAATTAGACAGGTAGCTACTTCCTAATTCCGTTCCAATTTGTTGGTAAGTTGCATTTTTAATTTCGGCTATAGGGTGTTGATAGCTGTAGCTCCATAGAAAAGCTGTACTAATCCCTTTCCTGTCTTTTATCTCATAAATATTTCCTTTTGGTCCATAATTGAGAAATTCCATCTCAGGGAATACTCCGTAATGACTATCCTTTGTTGTCCCGTCAAAATTTGAAAAGGATGCAAGGGGTGATGTTATTTCTGTTGAAAATACTTTATCAGGAACATACAATGAATCATTTGCAACGATTAATTCTTTATATGTGGTTAGTTTTCCATCGGTAATAGAGTTCCCTTTGTATTTTATCGTTTCAATGGGATAATTCAGCATGAATTTTTGGGTCATGGTGCTGTAAGGTGAGCCATTGTTATCAAATGGATATTTAGTAACAACGGCCGTACTATCGGATGCCGACCTACTTCCCGATTGGCTGACAAAACTAGGTAACCTGTATGAATTATATCTATAGTTGGTAGTACTACTTACCGGATTAATCCCATTCACATCATAGGTTGTTTCTGTCTTCGATTGTAGGTAAGGACAGAAGGTGAACGTTTTTAATGGAATTGCACGAATTACATCAGTGTAACCATAAATATTTATTGATTTTACAAAATCATTGTATCGGTTTGGGTCTGAATTATAGGTATATACTTCTTTTTTTACAGGCATAGTATTTTTATAATATTCTACACTCTCCAATAATCCCCGTTCTAATTCGTATGAAATGAATCTATTACATGGCAAGAAATTGTATATTAAACCACCAGCAGTAAGATCAGATCCAATATCATTAAATTTCTCGTGGTTCGTATAATTATATATCGTATTACTTCCATCGGATAATTTTTCTGTAACCCGGCTATAGGTAATATGATTCCCATTCGTATTGGCCAACTGGTTTTGACATTGTTCATTGCCAAAACTATAATACAATGTATAGTCACCATTAAATGTACATAACTTATATTTTATATCATATCCAAAATTGATAACTTCTGCTCCTGCGGCAGTGTATATTGGAATACCCGATAATATGCCGGAGGAATTTTCCTCTTCGTTTTTATATTCAAACTCACGAATAGTGGTATGATTGTTCGTATCCCGATTGATCATTTTCTTTATACGAAGTCCTCCACACATACGTGATGTATTTATATAATTAAGTCCGGATACATTTTGTACGGCTGGTATGGCTATTTTCGAATAGTCATGCGGTTCATACACAAATTCGGTAGTACCTCCGGTAGGGTAAGTGATTTTCATCAACATTTCAGCCTTCATATAGGTGGAATCTGCTGCCCTAAAGTCATATAAGTTGGCATAAGGTATTTCCCCGTAATACTTATTGTTATAATAACCCCAGTTATCGTTCTTTTTTGAATTATAGTAAGGCAATTCTGTCGAGTTATAGTCAAACAGGTATCCATTTATCCGGGAGTTTTTACTATCACTAAAAACGATGTTATCCAACTTTAATCTTGTATCCGGTGAACTGGTATAGTTTAAAGCAATTTTTTTATTCGTATCAATAATCGAATCCAACTGCATATAATAATTACTACTATCACTCAACAGTATTTCTTTATATGCATAAAGTTTCGATGTTTGATCATTACCAAATATCTGATTGAAAAAATAGGGGTCTATATTGTAACCAAGTTCCGTCGATTTACTTCGTTTAAAAGACATAGTTCTACCGGAGATAGGGCTATGTATCGATTTTAAGTATGAGGGTTGAATTAAGGTATAGGCTCGATGCCCAAGTACAGCATTTGAACTATCAGTGGTCGGCCTATTCGTTTCAATATATGTATTAACGTAACGATTATTGTTTTCAATGATTGGGATTCCTTTTTTTTCATAATCCAATTCAATAGTTTCTCCGTTAGGTAATACAATTTTTTTCAGGTGCCATGTATTTGCAGACGCCATAAGATCTCTACTATTACATTTAGCAAATGAAAACTCAATAGCATTCTGATCTCCCCCAAAATAGTACTTTATACCATCATTATTCGTCAGAATAATTTCTTTGATATAGGTAAAACACTTGGCTGGAAGCTGATCAGTTGTCTGAAAACTTCCAATTATAAAATAGTTATCTGCGGTTTCATTGAATGCACCTAAATTTATATGAATTTTAAAATTGCTATTTGATTTCGATTTGATTTTAACGGTATTATTGCTCATTAAATAGAACGAGGCGCTGATATCACCTACATTCACCTGAAATTCATCCGGCTCAGTGTCGAGTACATACGCCCTTTTTTGTAATAATATACTATTCGTTGCTCTTTCAAGCAGTAGATACTTCAAGTAATTACTACTACTCCAATCCGGTCTGTTTAGGCTATCCATTCGGTAATAATAGCCCGGAAAATCACTCCAGTTCAGATTGGAAGGATATAAATAATTCACTTCACTACGTGTGGTTTCATCTTTTATTCCATTGACAATCCGATTGATAGAGCCTCCTGCGAATAAATTCCATCCTAACCCTACCCAACCCGGATGTGAGTCCGGCTTATTTCCGCCCCCATAATACGATAAGGAAATCGGTAATTCATATCCGTTTACTTTAAATGAAGTAAGCGGAATGGATACTTGCGCTAATCCATTAAAGTAATTGACCGGTACCTGTCCATAGGTACCTAAGCTGGCTGCATTGGGTGTGAAAAACTGCACCGGTTTCTCCCAGCCTGTCTGTGCTTGCGAGAGAAAACAAAATGTCAGACTTAATATTATAATTGCTATTCGTTTCATGATTTTCTATTTTAGATCCATATATGCTATTGTTTAATCACATTCAGTCGCAATACCATATCGTCCACATGCACATAGAGTGAATACACTCCCGGTATCAGGCTTTTCATATTAATGGTGGTACTTTGAATTCCTTCCTGCATTTGTTGCGGGGAAGTTTGACAGAGGGGAATACCGGCATTGTTATGCACCGTAAACCAAATTCTGGCTGCCCGTACCAGTTTATAATTGAGATACAAGTTATCTACCACGGGGTTGGGCATAACATGTGCTTCGGTAAATACCGCTGCGGCTCCGGTTACTGCCGGCTGCTGTTGGTCGGATACGGGTACGGCATCGGTTTGTACCTGCGAAGTTTGCAGGGTGGGTGGGTAGAAAAACGAGGTGGAAAATACCGTGGTATCCTTCATGCTTTCCCCCTTCGGATCTTTTCGGTCGCCTTTTCGGCTTAAGGTGGTTTTCACACTTTCAAACACGGGGTAACGGATTCCCGAGGCATACCACGAGTAGGTATCGAGGGTCATTTCCAGGCTGTCTTTGCCTGTCTCGGTGTAATGGCGCAGGGTACGCACGCGCAATGCTTTTTTTACCTTTTCAAAACCGGGGAGTATCAGGTCGCCTTCGGCATCGGCCATAACGCGGGTGTATCCTTTCACGGCCAGCGGTATCCGGTGGCTGTATTCTCCCTTGCCCGTAAAGTGGCTATAAAGCGTATCGCCGTAGGCAAACGGTAAGCGCATGCGCAATTCGGGTAAGGTATATTGCATATAAGTAGTGGAGTTCTCGAAACCCGTAGCCCACAGGCTGTCGCCCTGTTGGCGGTAATAATACCGCGTGTTGTGTTCCTGTCCGCACAGCTTTTCGGCATGTTCGGGGTCGAGTGCAAAGTAACTCAGCGAATAATGCTCATTCACGGGTTGCAACATGCTGAAATCCCAGTTCAGGCTTCTGCCCGAGCTGCCCGGGTCTTTAAAAGCAACTTGTTGCTTCACAATTTGGTCGGAGGCACGGTAAGCATTTCGGTCGGCAGTCAACTTTTGTGTCGTCTGCGCCATCCCGCTTCCTGCCATCAGACACGCCAAGAGAATGAGTGTAGTTTTTTTCATGCGTAAATTGAGTTTGTGATTTAAATGATTTTTGGTATTATTCTTTTCTCTATTTTTCATTTTCCATTCCTTCATTCCTTCATTCCTTCATTCCTCCATTCTTCAGTTCCCTCACTTCGTTTCGGGAGGACAATCCGTATTTTATGTTTTCGGGAGGGATTGGTTGGCGGCGAAGCCGCCAACCAATCCCTCCACAATAAAAAAGTTATAAGTCCTGTCATTCTGAGCGAAGCGAAGAATCTATTTGTTGCTCAAACCTATTCATTTATTTTCATTTCCCCATTCCTCAGATCCCTCACTTCGTTTCGGGATGACAATCGTTTTTATTCTTTGTGCCTTTGTGGCAATTCTACATTCCTCCATTTTTCATTCCTGCATTTTTCCGTCATTTCTTCATTTTTAATTAATAAACCCTAACAACAAGTCGTCAAAGTATAAATAATCTTTTTTTTAGTCTCCTAAATTAATGTATTATTCGTCATATTCTACTATTTACATTCAAAAAAAAGTGCGACAAGCCATTTTTCAATTAACTGAAAAACAGTTACTTAAAATGGGACAAACAAGAAAAAGTGCGACAAGATATATTTAAGTGAATAATGTATTCAAAAAATAGATATTTTTGCATATAAAAATGTGTTTAAAACAAAAATAAATTGATTTTGTAAAATAGGAAATGTGCTGTTTTAGATAATTAAGTTATCTCAACATTTATACTATTGCTGTTTTGAATTGGGTCTCGCCAACCAACGATCACGAACAAAGCGAGTCATTCCAACGCGCAATTATTCATAAATACCGGGAATTGGAACTCGCGAGACCCCCCAAAGAGACTTCTGTATAAGTCAAAACGGCTTCAACGTATAAAACTCTTATAAGAAGTAATTGGAGGTGCGCAATCCCAATAAACACATAAAATACGTGGCGGATAATTCTTCTGATTTAATAGCGGTTATCTGTATAAACTGACTTGTAAATCGCTACAAATAAAAAGGTTACTGTTGTTTGCAAGGTGTTCTTTGTACTGACGTTGATAGAGACTATAGCCTGTACGGTCATGACATATGAATCTTCAAAGGTGACTGCCTGACTTACGGTGCTGACTGTAGTTATTCCGGTCAGCACCGGGACACCTACAGTCAGGTCTGGGATACTTACAGTCAGGACAGGCAGAACCACAGTCTATCTTTTAATAATATAGTCAAGACTGTTGCAATTTGGGTAGAGACTGTAATTGTTCCGGTCACTTGTAAAGCAGTTCCGGTCACCTTTGAAGCTTCGGTAGTCATTAGGGAAATGCTGCCAAGATATACTGTAGAGATAAAACGCACACAATAGTATGGGGGAAAACGCACCGATAGGAATGAAGGGTGCTTTGGCAACTCGGCAGTCATGACTGAAGAGAATTCTTTATTCGCGAGAGCCGATTCAAAACATCTCATCCCTGTCAGTACTCGGTACGACTCTGAGAGCGGATAAAATAGCAGCACCATATGCACAAGTTGCAGATAATCACTAAAACGTTTATGCTATTCATATAGAAATCCGTTCGACTGAGACTTCGGTCTATATCTAAACTACTGATTCGCATTGCTAAACTAAAATAACGTCAAATCTTATCTTTCATTTTCAGGTATGTCTCTGCATAATAAATTGACCGATTTCCTGAACCGGCCTTCACACTTGCTTGTGTCCGAAAAAAAGGGCTGGTTTTATATCCTGTCTATAGGCATTATTATTCCTTTGTTGCTAAAAGCCCAACAACCCTACGGAATTTATTGCTGGCAACACCCGTATAAAAATTATGTGCTTTGCGGATACGGACTTACTTTTTTGGTGAGCTATATCCTGATTTATGGGGTGATGCGTTATTTTTTCCCGCGCTACTTCAAAAATGAAACCTGGACACTGGGCAAAGATATGGGAACTTCCGCCGGGCTTCTTATTTTGGTGGGGACGAATAACTGGTTGTATAACTCGGTTTTTATTGAACAATCGGAAATATCGACGGATTCGCTTTTGGAAGCGCAGTATTATACCTTGGTTTTTGGATTTCTGCCTAAAATATGTACTACATTATTTGCTTGCTACAAAGCTCACACCAAAATGACTCCTTCTGTTCATACAAACGATGTGAAAGCTGAAAGTGAAGAATTATCGGTAACTGAAACGGTACAAATAAATTCCGATAGCATTGTAATCCATTCTATCCAGTATATTGAGAGTGAAGAAAATTATGTCACACTGCATTTACACCTCAACGACAAACACGAGAAGCGAACCTATTGCCAAACGCTGAAAGGATTGAAACAAAAACTTAGCGGACATCCGCAGTTCGTACAGTGCCATAAATCATTTATTGTCAATACCCACTTTATAGAAAAATCAAAATGTAATTCGGCAGGTGGTTACTTAATGGTGAAAAACATCACTGAAAAGATTCCTGTTTCGCGGTATTTTTACCCCGGCGTGAAAAAGGTATTGACACGTTGAATGATTTCAATCGTTGTATCTTGTCATTCTGATTTTGCATGTTGTCAGTGTCCTGATACGGCATATTGTATCTGGTCATATTTCCTTGTATCTGGTCAATTAATTTTCTCAGAATGAAATTTAACCTCTATATTTGCTTCCGCGTTCATACAGACATGAGGCAAATTACAAGTACAAATTTTAAAAAAGGAGGTAAAATGACAGATCGTTCGAGAGTTCCGCGTGGGATTGACAATTGCAATTCCTATTTAATCACTACGGTGGCTTACTTTCAACAAGGTATGCCGACCAACAATGCAACCCGATTGGGTATATCGGTAGAGGAAGTAACCCAATGGAAAGATTATCTAACCGAATGGAGTCCGCTCTATTTGTTGTACAGCGACAAGAAGAACAGTCGAACCACGGCAGTTATCGATCAGCTGTACGATATTATCGACCGGGTTATTTTGTTCGACCAAACCAATCATATTCTCGACCGCATAGCTGTGTCGTTGAATGTAACCATTGTGGATTTGGAAACCTTTAATATCAAAAAAGGGGCATTGCAGAAAGATACCCGCACTGTTCCACAAAAACCGATAAGCGAACAAGTAACGGTTACATTCAAACCTATCGGAGGTGGTTCGGTGAATATAAAATGTTACAGTACCACCGGTGCTCGTCCAGCCATATACGAAGATGCGGATAGCGTACAATTTGTGTATCAGGTGGGCGGGACTCCTCCGGCTTCGGCACTGGCATCGGGCATGAACAAAGACCTATCCACCAAAGGAGCTTTCAATCTGGCTCTGGGAGCAGATGCAGCCGGAAAAACATTGTATATTTTTTTTCGTTGGTTTAATACCAAGCATCCTGAGCTGGCTGGTCCGTGGAGCGGATTGCAAACCACCTGGTTGTTGTAAACAGTTATTAGAATTGAATTGAAAAACGACAAAGCCACCAAATGAGCATTTCATTCGGTGGCTTTCTTTTGTTGAAGGTGAGAGGCTGTCGATTAGTTATACCACTTTATATTTTCCCCGTATCTCTTGATGGCACATTTTTACAAATTAATTCTTGCCGTATTACTATTGGTGTAACCACCCATAATTCCCACCCCGCCGTTAATATTGGAATACACCTGAACAGGCTCGGCAAAGAAACTATTCGTTTTAATATTGGAGCGGGTTTGCAGATACAGATAGTAGCTTTTGCTGATACTTTGTAGGTTAACAAAGAGTGATTTTGATGGTTGAGGCTTATTATGTCCGGGAAAGTATGAGTTGAAATTGTTGTCAACGCTGAATTTCAACGAATACTGTTTTCCGTTGAACAACTCATCCGAAAACACATTGAATTTGTTCGACGACAATGATGTGGGAGGTCCGACTACATCACCGGTACTGTTGCCGGACACAATATCATCAAAATAGAAGGTATAATCAGTGCTTACTTTTGTTCCGGAATAAGTTTTGGTATAAACTACCAATCGGTAATAATTTGTAACATCGGGATTATCCTTAAAAGTCAAGGATAAAAACATTCGTCTTCCTACCGATATACCTATAGTATCAAGACCCAGAGCGCCTCCGGTTTTCGGAGTGGTTATAGGTGTATTTATCCCGGTTAGTTCGAGGTTGGAATTTATCCAAAATGGACCAACGGGTTGCGGGATGGTGGTGCTGCAGGTTATATCATCCTTGCCGGGAATCTTAATCTTCAAATTTATTGAGTCGCCTGCTATCGGTTTATAAACCCCGGCATACACTCCATTCGTTTTGCCCTTCAAATTATTCTCTTTAAGTAATCCGTTGACATACAACGACACATTGGCATTATCAATGGATTCAAAAGTTGCCGAATTGCTTAAAAAGAACCGGCTTTGCGATACTTGCGCCGAAACAACCGAATCAGGAGTAAGCAAACAGTTAACCACCATTTGCGGGTCGGTAATAGAACCACTAAACTCAATCACCTTCTGGCACGAACTAAATATAAGTGCCAGTAGCAGAATTAATATTGACGTTTTAGTTGAGGTCATTGTTTTAAAATTTATATGAATAACTCACAGAGGGAATGATGGGGAAAAGCGAAATCTGGGTTAATTGCTTTACCTGCGAAGTCACTCCGGTGTTAGCATCGTAAACTGAATTTGTTTTAATCGTTGTGAGGAATGGATTCAGTTGGTTATAGGCATTATAAATGCTGACATTCCAGGTACGGGTACCGTGCTTCAGCTTTTTATGAAAATTCGCGCCCACATCCAGTCGGTGGGTGGGTTGATACCTGTAATTGTTGCGGGCACTGATGTACGGTAAACTGGGTTGACTTAGTACATTGTAAATACCCGAACTAGCTCCCGAAGTACCCGGGATGTTAGGCCCCTGATAGTTTTGCAATGCCAGGGTAGCCGAATTTCCGGTGCTATAAACCCAGGTGGCTGCCAAATCGAAACGGTCGCTGAATTTGTGTGAAATCACCAAACTGAAATCGTGTGTGCGGTCATATTTTGCAGGGAAAACAAGTCCGTTGTTCAGTTGTTGTCCCGGGTGGTCAAACAATCGGTCCGTTTTAGACCACGTATAGCCAATCCATCCGGTGGTTTTGCCCACGGTTTTCTGCGCCAAGAACTCAATGCCGTAGGCCCATCCACGCCCAACATTCACTTTGTCTTCCCAACCGGTACTCGACCCGAAAAAAGATGAACCATCCTTGTATTCAATCAGGTTATCCATATTTTTGTAGTATCCTTCCACCGATAGATCGAGCAAATTCAATAAATTATAAAACACTCCGACAGAGACCTGCTGCGAATGCATG
>Ga0302286_10001620_pt1 | contig 16447 bp, 13 predicted proteins | sample III_Fen_E2_3_FD_198765 | JGI IMG/M metagenome (GOLD analysis project Ga0302286, IMG submission 198765) | Peat permafrost microbial communities from Stordalen Mire near Abisko, Sweden - III_Fen_E2_3 | ecosystem: Environmental > Terrestrial > Soil > Wetlands > Permafrost | place: Sweden: Abisko...
ATTTTCAATTTGATCCGCTCCGATTTCTACCTTTGGATTGAATTGTGGTCCGGCCATGTATTTTTTCAGACTAAAAAGTAATTGTTGGGCTTCGGGACGATTATCTGCATCGCTTATCAAATCAATACCTGAAACCAATATTTTGCCTTTCCCCACTCTCGCTTCAAAAATCAAAGCAAGCGGTCGGTTGGTGACCCAGTCATCAATCACACGAACTATAGGTTTTATTTCAGCGGGAAAACTGCTTAGATTAATTGCTCCTGAATGGCTCATCGCATCCCACCACTGATAATTGCTATAATATTCGGTTGGGAAACAGGTCAGTGCCGGATGTTTCGGATTGCATAAAATTCCTAATGTATGCGGCGCCTGACCTTGCGTCCAGGCAGTATTCCAGAAAATGCTTGAAAATCCAATTTTTATATCTCCCCCCATCTCTTTTGAAAGGGTTCCTTTCTTTAGGTTCAACAATACAATACCACCATTTCTCAGAAATTGAGCGGTTTGGCCATCCAGTTTCTGAACTACACGAATCTTTTCAGCTCCGGCAATCGTCACCATATTTGCAGGATACACCCAAAAATCCCAATTATTTATTAGGCTATCAACTTTCACTTCAAGGGTTAATTTTTCAGGAGTTGAAATGGTAGCTAATGGGATAGAAATATTGCCCAGTTTAAAAGCATTACCGAGTGGAATATCGGTTTGTGTGAATTTTCCCGATTGGAAGGTCTTCCCTGACTCATCAGTGATTTTCCATTCCGGTTTGCAACCTACGATCGGATGATCACCGAAATGTGCCACCTCAACCTCCGCTTCAAAGGTTTGGTTATTGGTGAAAATACATCTTTTCAATCTGACCAGCGGAACAGTCGAATTGCAGAACCGGTTGTAATCTGCCGGAGAAATATACCCCTTTTCATCCCAGAAAGCATCCAAAACACCCACCAAAGCAGTTCCCTGTCCCGGAAAATCATGCAGATCAAGCAGCTGAAATCCTCCAAAATGAGGAGTTCTTAAAGCTGCCTCAATATCGGCTTTATAACAAAGTGCCTGCAATTTACCCGAAGCCATCAAAAAGCTGTCAGCCAATTGTACCATCCCATGATCTTTCAAGGTTTCCTGAAGTAGTTCAAAGTTACGGGCACGCAGCACGCCGTTATATTTGACGATCTCTTTAAAATTCGGATACACGCACCACTGACCTATTTCGTGACTTACAACGGGTTGGGAAAATTTCTGATTAAAATACGACCAATCGTAATCGGTATTGGGCGCTTTGGCATTGATAATACTACCCAAACCCTGTCCCCAATGCTGAATCCGTGGTTCTGAGTCGCTCACATAATCGTTTACTGGGAGGTATGGCCAGCCGGAACCTGAAGTGTAAATGCGGCGGCTGTCTTTGTTCTTCCAAAAATTAACAAACTCAGTGAGAAATGGAACCTGATTTTTACCACCGGGCTCATTTCCGTAAACCATCATGCAAAACGATGGATGATTACCATATTGCTCAACCATGCGCTGACTCTCCTCATACAGGTATTTGTCAAATGGCTTTCCGTCGCCAATAGTGGTTGATTGATTGGCCCAGGAGGAACATTCAACCTGAAGATAAAAGCCCGATTGATCGGCAGCGTCGAAGGCAGCCTGCGGAGGGCACCATGAGTGAAACCGCATATGGTTCAGACCGTGAGCACGACAAATAGTGAAAATCCGTAACCAATCCTTAATGTCTGTGGCCGGATAACCCGTCTTCGGGAATATGGCGCATTCCAAGGTGCCACGCAGAAATACAGGTTTCCCATTGATCAACAACTGATTTCCGGTGGCTTTAAATTCGCGCATTCCAAATGTTGTAAAATAGGTATCGCTTTTTTCGGAAATCTGATCAGTTATAACGGCTGTGAGTTTATATATGTCTGGATGAAATTCGCTCCAAAGTCTGATATCTTTTCCCATCGGATATTCCGTGGTGAGGATACTTTCGCCAATTTCAAGTTCAAATTTGTTGATTTGAACTTCCGGAGTTCCCGCACCTGAGACGGATAATTCCAATTTAACTTTGGCCGGTTTTGATGACTGATTCAGTACTTTAATTTTAGCAATGATTTTTTTATTTTGAATATCAGGGTAAACCTGGATATTGCGGATGTTGACAAGCGGATGAGCTTCGAGGTATAGTCGTCCCACTACTCCGTTCCAGTTTGTTTGTGTATGATCCGAAATACTGTGTGAATTAACACCCGGATCGATCTCTTTCACACGATTGTCTATACAAAGTGTTAACCGATGCCTTCCGGGAGTCAAAATGTCAGTCAGATCGTACTGATGAGGTGCGCCCAATGAATTTCGCATCCCAACTTCTTTGCTGTCGACCCATAACCGGCTTTCCCAGTGGCAACGCTCAAGAAATAATTCTATATACTGACTTTTCCATTCTGCCGGTACAATTATTTCTTTCTGATACCAGGAGGCACCTTTGTAATATTTCAGTGGTTGCAACCAAAACGGAATTTTAATGTTTCCAGGTAACCTGAATTTAGCATATTCCGGTTTTTTATAAAACGAGCTATCTACAATTTGTCCGGTCCAAGGCGTTTTCAAAGTTATATCATTACCTTTCCCATTCGAGGTCATCGATCCGGGTAAAGTCAGGCTGTCAGCTAAAGTCCTGTTGAACCATCCATCGGATATTCCTTTATCAGAGGGATCAACTGCAAATTGCCATGTTCCGGCAAGGTCGATTTTTTGCTTTGTTGCAGGTTTTTGACAGGAAACTATCAATAGCGAAAGAAGACTAATTAAAAGTGTAATAGTTTTCATATTTCAACTTATTTCAACTTATTTCAACTTATTTCAACTTATTTCAACTTATTTCAACTTATTTCAACTTATTTCAACTTACCAATTTTTCAATTTCTTCGAGACTTTTTCCTTTCGTTTCAGGCAATTTTTTCAGGATGAACATAAATCCGAAAAAACAGATAAACCCATATAACCAGAAAGTTCCGTAGGCTGAAAGCATTTTATTCAGGATCGGGAACGTGTAAGTCAAAATAAAACAGGCAATCCAAAGCGAGGAGGTGGCAATGGCCATCGCTGCACCGCGTATACTGTTGGGGAATATCTCGGAGAGTACTACCCAGGTAATAGGGGCTAAAGTCATGGCATAGGTCGCAATGGCAACCATCACAAGGACTAAAATGGCAAACCCCTTTAATTCGAAAAAATAGCTTGTACCGAGCATAAAATAGATAAGTGCAAGGCCTATCGAGCCGAGCAACATAAGTTTCCGGCGACCCCAGCTGTCGACCATCCGCATCGCTAAAAAGGTGAAAATAAGGTTTACAGTTCCTGTAATTACAATATTAAAGAGCATATCACCAACTGAATAGCCGGCTGAGGTAAAGATCTCTTCAGCATAATTGAAAATGACATTGATACCGCACCACTGCTGAAAAACAGCCAGAACAATTCCCAAAATCAGTATTGGCCTAACTTTTTTCGATGACAACGCTTTCCAATCAATCTTTAAACCTGTCCCGTGCAACGTTTCAGCGATCTCTTTTTGTTCCTGAACAGCATATTGAGTACCACCTATCTTTTCCAAAATTGCAGCAGCACCGGGCCATATCCCCGATTTTGCAAGAAAGCGGGGACTTTCGGGAATAAAAAAGGAGAAAATAAAAAATGCCAGTGCAGGAAACGTTCCGGCCCAAAACATCCAACGCCAACCAGTTTGTCCGTTCCATGATTGCAGGATTAAATTGTCCGACATTCCTTCGGGAACTTTCTCCGCGATCAAATAGTTAATAATCTGAGCGGTTAAAATGCCGATTACGATGGTAAGCTGGTTGACCGAAACCAATCTTCCCCGCATAGGTGCAGGAGAAATTTCTGCAATATACATGGGTGAAATAGCCGAAGCCAACCCGATTCCAAGGCCTCCAATCAGCCTGAAAATAATAAACAGTGTGAAGTGATTGGCAGCTCCGGTCCCAAGGGCCGCTATCGTAAATAATGCAGCGGCTACGATCAGAGGTCGTTTGCGCCCAAAACGATCGCTAAGATAACCCGACGCCAATGCCCCAACGAGACAGCCAATTAAGGCGCTACTCATGGCCCAGCCCTGCAGATAAGGTGAAGCACTGATATCAAAAAACCGCTCGTAAAACGGTTTGGCACCACCGATTACAACCCAGTCATAACCGAATAAAAGGCCGCCCATAGCCGACACCAATGTGATGCCTATAATAAACTGCTTGTTGAATTTAGTTTTGTCCACGTATAATTAATTTAGTCAAAGCAAAAATAATGTTATTGGACAGGGTAATACATGAACAATTTTATGACTTTATGGATTATATTATCATTTTCAAATTTTGTTTATCTTGTTAGTAAATCTGACATTTTCTTCATTTAAGTTCTGAATTTTAGCTTATTTTGGCTTCCAGTAACGATTTATTGAATAAAACTATTTTGCGAGATATTAACAATCCAATGTTTTAAGATCAAATCACAACACATGAAGAAAGAAGATGGATTCCCGGGGCAGATCAGCTTTGTCCTTCCAGAGAAAATTATAGGATTGGTCAGGGAAAATCCGCTGATTTCGGATCTTTTTCTGACAGATATTGGTTACTACCCACATGCAAATCACCATTACAGGGAGCGTCCGATGGGAAGCTCACAATTTATTCTGATATATTGTGTCGAAGGTTCGGGAGAAATCAAAATCGGAGATGTGCAGCATCTTCTGCCAGCCGATCATTTTTTCATTATTCCTGCAGGTGTATCACATACCTACCATTCGGACGAACATAATCCATGGTCGATATACTGGATCCATTTTTCGGGAGCAAGAGCCAAGTTGTTTGCGCGGTTAGCATGCCAGTGCATTCCAATCGAAAGAGGTAAAACATCGCGCATCAACGACCGGATTGATCTGTTTTCGGAGATCTTCCGCAACCTCGACCGCGGCTTTAGTATCGAAACCCTCGAATATTTAAATCTGGTGCTGAATCATTTGTTGGCATCGTTCACGCATTTGAGCCAATTCCAGTTGGTGAACCAGGCCGGCGAAAATGACCCAATTGCTCAAAGCATCAATTATATGCTTGAGAACCTAACAAAAAAACTCAAACTGGGAGAAATTGCAACGGAAACAGGTTTGTCGGCATCCCATTATTCCCGCCTTTTCCTAAACCGGACAGGTCATTCGCCAATCGATTATTTTATCCAGCTAAAGATTCAACGAGCCTGCCGGTTGCTTGATAATTCAGGTTGGATGATTGCCGATGTTTCAAGAGAAACCGGGTTCGAAGATCAGTTTTATTTCTCACGCGTGTTCCGGAAGGTAATGGCCATGTCCCCCGCCAATTACAGGAAAAGGAAGAATTGACTATTCTCCCTTCTAATTGCAGTTACAAAGGTCAGAACAAACTCAACAAAATATATTTCTGACTTACTCTGCCTTTACTACATCAGGCCTCTTTCACCACCTCTGATATCGTTATTTCTTCTTCTTCTGTTAGTATGGGCACATAGTATGTTTTACGAAGATCGTTCATGTTATTGAAGAGCGAAAGAATATCTTCATTGGGGGCGTAATTAACAGCTTGCTCGATCACATTACAAAACTGCGAATAGGATTTACTAACAATGGATTTTTGTTCGCTGGCCGAAAGTTCATGAGCTGCCTCAATAGCTGCACGTTGTAAATAAATATCGTTAAAATCGTTATTGCAGGATTCAAATTCACTGATAATAAGATCGAAACCGGCAGTGACAGCAGCATCTTTCAATTCATTATCTGCCTTATATTTTGCAAACATCTCATTTAGAGTGCCCGTAATGATATTCATTGGTTCATTCATGACGCCCCAGTAGGACTGAAAAAATACAACGAGCGTTTGAGCAGCTTTTCTCTTTCGTGCATCACGGCCTAACAGATGCAATTTAATGGTACGCTTGATTTCAGAAAAAATCTCTTTCCGCTCATCGTTGAGCATAATCAACATATCGGTTAATTCAATCTTGCGAGGATTCTTCACCATAGGCTGGAACTTTGCATTATCTGCAATCAATTGGGATAAGGCAGCCTTTTCAGGCTCACCCAATTTGGTTTTTACCGGGACGGCATTACTGATCGTTGATTTGATCAGTCCGGACAAATTATCGATCGACAATTTGAAGGCATAAACTGAATTAAATGTGTAATTATTCATTGGTTCGAAAGATTTAAATTAATATTTCGGGGTTAAATAGAAAAATCATTTAATCTTCAAATTCCCATTCAGACATTTTAGATTTAAGAGACCACAAATCATTTCATTTGATTGCATTCAATTTGAACGGACATCAAATCGCTTCATTTGGACTGTCTTCAATTTGAACGGATGCCAATTCATTTCACCCGGACTGCTTTTAATTTGAATGAACAACGCAGCCCGATTGGAAGTCTTTACCGTTGACAAATTATTCTCTGTCGATTGTCTGAATGATCTCAACATAAATAAAAATGAAATAAACAAACGTACACGTGCATTGCCGCTGGTCAGAATACATGATGTGCGATTTATTAGGTAAATATATACATTTTAATGATGAAAATCATGCATTTTTAGAAATATTTTCATACCAAAATGAAAATATTTCTAAAATCCACCTATACAAATAGTTTCAGAAAAATGATTTGGGGAATAACTACCAAAATCCTCAATTTCACGAAGTGACAGGCACAAAAACCGGTGAAAAAGATGATAAAATTGCGATAAATTGGCACAGAAATGAGTTGGTACTTATAGCAAAAAATCGCAAAAACCGAAAGATTTCAAGTTGAATTTTACAGACAAACTTTAAAACTTTTCAATTCCTATTTAATTTTGCCTTTTTTTTGTTAATCAAGCGTTCCGACGATAATAACCCTACACCAACGATCAGCCAAATAACCGCAGTGACAGACCGCCCATTTGGAGGAGATACAACTCCAACCGAAAGTATGGCATTTTCGAGGGCATGGAACACAACACAGATTAAAATGCTATTTGTTTTATTGTATAGCCATGCCAGGACAAAACCCAATCCTACAGAATTCAATAAAAATTCGAAGAATTTGGTGTGATATTGAGTGGTGCCATTGATAAAAAAAAGGGGGAGATGCCATAATCCCCAAATTAATCCGACAACTAAGGCGGCAATTGATAAACTGAATTTTTTATTCAACTCGGGAAGGAGCAAACCTCTCCATCCAAATTCCTCCAATCCGCCAAAAAAGATCATGACCAACAGCGAAGGAAATAAATAAATGAACTGAGGGGCCAACTCAGACCCTATTGGTTGATAGATGAAACCATAGACTGCGATTGACAGATAGTGAATGCCAAAAACGCCTGCGAGACAAAAAAGGTAATACAAAATATTAATCCGCCATTTCAGGACGGACTTGTTGAAATCCTGAAAATTGTTGTCTGAAAATTTTATCGATATATAAGGTGCGATTGTCGGGGCAAATCCACCAAGAGCAAATAAAATAAAAAACAAAGGGTGGTGGTATATTGGGGCATTATCATGTTTTAAAAAAGTCAGTGGCCACCACATCAATGAGGTCAAACCAAAAGTAAAGGTTAAAAATATCGTTGCTTTTTTATTGATCATGCTATTTATACATATAGTCCTGAAATTTCAGTTCCGAAAAGTCGATATCGTTTGGATACACTTCATGGTACAAATAGTCGAGTTTGATTTTAACACCCTGTTTCCTAAAACTCAATAGTTGAGCTATCAGGTTCCTTTTATCGGCGTAGGAGCTGAGAAAAAACTCGAAAGCGTATTCCCTGTTTTGGGGATCAATAATCGTTATATAATTCATATTGCCCTTCATATTTCCGGCACCTCCTTTTCTCCAAAAGGACTTGTATCCGTAATATTTTAATCGGATCGTATCAATCCCTGAAACAGGAAATACCTTTGTTTCGGTTGATTCTGTAATATTTATCGATTCGTCAGTCATAAGAACCTTCCCGATCGTCTTATAGTTTCGTCTATACTCTAAAAACATAAATACAACACCATTTATGTAGAATAAAACGTTCAGCCAAAGAATTGGTTTTTTGAAGGGCCCAAACCATTCCAATAAGTAATCCTTATCAAGCAATCCCTCTTTGGGACCAAAAACAAAAACAACGATAAGTGCTATTGCAAAAAGAATTAACGAAATCACGCCGTACCAGGTTCTCCTCCAGTTCTTTGTTTTGATTAATTGTGTTTCAAAATTCATATTGATTAGTTTTAGGGGTGAACTTAAAATACTAAATCGCTTAAACCTTTTTTGGAGAGTATTTTTTCAAAATTCGGATTAATAAAATTAAATAGCAAATCTCTTTTGTTTGAAATTGAGATTTCTTTCAATCTGACAACCCTGTCAGTAATGGTACAAATACAAACCCGCCCTTATCTTGCTCAGTAAATTCAGTTTCGGTAATACGGGTGATAATTTTCATGATTTGATGGCTGCTATTTCCAACCGGAATAACCAGTATTCCACCAATCCTTAATTGCAGCTTCAGTGGTTCGGGCACAAAGGTGGCTCCTGCAGTTACAATAATCTTATCAAACGGACCATAGGTGGGTAATCCAAGATAACCGTCACCATAAAAAAATTGGGGACGAAAACCTAACCTGGGAAGGAGATTACGGGCAAAATCGTATAATGACTTTTGTCGCTCAATGGTATAAACTGAAGCACCCATCTTGCACAAAACTGCTGACTGATAGCCTGATCCGGTTCCTACTTCAAGAACTTTATCGAATTTTTTTATCTGTAGCGACTGTGTCTGAAAGGCAACGGTATAGGGTTGTGAAATGGTTTGCCCGGCAGCAATTGGGAAGGCTTTATCACTGTAAGCAAACTGGAGAAAACTGTTATCCATAAACAGGTGGCGCGGTACTGAACCGATCGCTTCGAGGACTCCCTCGTCGGTAATACCCTTTGTTTTGATTTCTGCGACCAATTTACGACGCATCCCCTGATGCATGAAAGTATCTTCCATCTGAACCATTTTCTCTCTAAAATCTTAAGGAATTAGGCAATAATCTGCTTTTAAAAAACAATATCCCGATACAATTAAATGCTATTCGATTGTTGCTTAGCGAAACAGAAGCACAAATCTACCATAAAATCGGACTTTGTCAACAATGGATGGTTGATAAATAGCACAAGAGGCATGAAAAAGCGGCTGTGTATAGAAGTATATTTGTTTCAGAATGTTAAGTGCAGCAATCATATTACCGGGGGATGCAGAAATGCTCCCGTTTAATTCACTTCGTTCGATTGAAGGGGTGGAATGGGATGGAATTTTCTATTCCGGCAAGAAGAAACACCTCATTTTTGACCGTGCATTGATCTTTTCATCGCCCGAAATCATCCCTTTAATTTGTGAACTTTTGATCATTATTGATCCTCAATTTTGTACATTCGATTACCTTTCGTTCGCTATCCGAAATGGCTGTCATTTGTTTCTGTCTGATAAACTGAATCTTACAACAGATGAACGTAAACAGCTGATTGATCTCTCAAACGAAGGCAGTACTTATATCCAGATTCAGAACGACTTTCTTTTTCACCCTTTCCAGGAAAAAATCAGGAACCAAACCAGTCGTACCTGTTTTATCGAAGCTTCGCAATCGGTACCGGCACAACCCGACCGGTTAAATGAGCTACTTTTAAATAATCTGCTGATGATTCTCCGATCAGCCGCATCACCTGTTCATAAATTTAACGTTTTTTGCGGAACAGTTCCGTCGAGGCAACCCGATGTCTTAAATGTTCACATCAGTTTCAAAAACGGTTCGGTTGCAACCCTGACACTTAAATTCATTGAATTACAAGAAGTTCATTTCTTATCGATACATGCAGGGGGTAAAGTCACAACTTTCGATTTTATCAAAAATAAAATCAGCCATTGTCCTGAAAGCAGATTAAAAAGTGTTACATCTAAAACCTCGCCCGACCCATTGCAGGAGCAAATCACCGACTTTGTTAAGAATATAACGGAGAAGACCAATCCGGGATTTAGTCTTGATGATGAGATACAGGTTTTCCTTTTGATGGAAAAAATCAGGGAAAAGATTGAGATAAACTCATTTTCTGTGCATTAGAAAGGCAGGAGCAAATTTGAAAATTTGAAGATTAAAAATGATTTGGCACATTTGTCTCATCTTCTCTCCATCACGCCCTCGCACACTCACTCCTTCACAAATTCCCAGTATTCATCAATACATTCCGTTGTATATTGGTTCCAGTAGGCCGGAGAAACCTTTTTGCCGTCGGACGTTTTGAGTGACATTTCGTAAACTGCTATGACAGGATTAAATACCAAATCGGTAACACCAATCGTAAAAAGGGCAGGTGAACCTTCGACGATTGGTTCGTCAGCAACAATCACTTCAAATTGATTGAATTCCAATAATTTTTTCAGGAAATCGACGCGTCCGGTAGTTGCCCCTTTTTCGACGACAGTACAGCGGGTGCCATTTATTTCCTCGACGATATGTTTAGCTCTGAGTGTCATGATGTTCTGCTTTACGGTTTAATGAATAATTCCGAAACTTAGACTGTTGATGATCTCGTAGATCTGACTCCAGAATCCGAGAACAAATATTCCAAGTCCACTCAGAACCAAACCTGTTCGCGTTGCCAGATCACTTTTGAAATAGGCCAGCGGCTTTTCATTCTTATTAATAAACATAGCCTTCACAACAAGAAGGTAATAATATAAGGAGATGGTGGCATTCAATACGGCAATAAATACGAGCCAGTAATATCCCGCTGAAGCAGCTGATGCAAAAAGGAAGAACTTGCCGAAAAACCCGGCTACAGGAGGAATACCGGCCAAAGAAAACAGCGAAAGCATCATCAAAAGGCTTAGTTTCGGATTTGTTGCATATAAACCGTCATAATCATCCATTGATTCTTTACCGGTGACGGTTGAAATAGCTGAAACCACGCCGAACGCACCAAGATTTGAGAAGATATAAACGAGCACGAAATAGATAACAGAGGTCATCCCCATCGCATTTCCACCTAAAATACCAAGAAGTATAAAACCGGCCTGTGCAATCGATGAAAATGCAAGGAACCGCTTCATATTCTTCTGCCGGATGGCGAAAAGGTTACCAATTGTCATCGTCAGAACGGCAATCAGGTAAAGCATATGCGTATAAATCGGTGCGATGGTTTTGAATATGGTAAACATCAAAATAATCAGTATAAAAGCTGCTGCTCCCTTCGATATCACAGACAAATAAGAAGTTACATTGATTGGGGCACCTTCGTAAACGTCGGCGGTCCACAAGTGAAAAGGTACCAGCGAAAGTTTAAAGGCCATTCCTGTAAAGAAGAAGATAAAGGCAAGCACCTGAAGTGGTGTGTTGGCATAATGTAGTACGACTGCATCAAAATAGATTGAACCGGAAGAGCCATAAATCAGCGAAATTCCAAAAAGAAGAATTCCTGAAGAGAGAGCTGAACTAAGAATCAGTTTTATACCAGCTTCAGCTGATTTCGACTGATGATGAGTATAGGCTGCAAGGGCCGCAATCGGGATGGTGGCGAGTTCCAAACCAAGATAGAACATCAGAAAATCGCCCGATGAGATCATAAAATTCATCCCAATCAGCGTGGAGAACAACAGAATAAAATACTCACTGATTTTCTCCCGATTTTCCTCTTTCTTCAACCAGGTGACTGATTGAAGCAGGATGATCAATACCCCAACATTCAGGATATTTTTCATCATAACCAGCAATGCATTTGTATGGTACATTCCACCAAACAGATTACTTGGCTGCGACGGCAAAAAGCCAATCACTGTATGAATAAAAAACAACGAGAGTGTAATCGGAATGATTAAATGTTTGTCCCTGTTGTGAAGGTTCAAATCGATGATGAGAACAACCAATGCCATCAAAGTGAGCATCAGTTCGTGTCTCATAGTCAGAATATCGCTAAAGTTCATAAATGAAAACTTATTAAACTGAGTAATTCAATTAAAATAAACCGGTTATCTGAATGGCATTGAGCCTTTCTACAATCGGGGCAAGACTAAAATTAATCATATTTGAAAGCCAGAAAGGAGCTGTCCCAATGGCAGTAATTGCAAGCACTAAAGTGATAGTTGAAATCCGTTCGTACCATTTGGCATCATCCAAATGGAGGAAATGGTCGTTTTTTATCGGACCGAGCAGTAATATTCCAACGACGCGGAGGATGTAAACAGCCGTGATCACGATTGACGAAGCGGCTACGATGGTAATCACGCGGTGGAAAACATCAACATGCTGGAAAGACCCAACAAAGATGGTCATCTCTGCAACGAATCCACTGAATCCGGGAAGTCCAAGTGATGCAAGACCTGCAATCACATAAACAACGCCCAGAAATGGGATCACTTTCATTAATCCACCCATTTCGTTAATCAGTCGTGTGTGGGTCCTGCCATAAATCATCCCGATCAAGGCGAAGAAAAGGGCTGTCATCAAACCATGTGAGATCATCTGAATAATAGCACCGTTCATGGCCGTCTGGTTCATCATAAGTACAGCAAAAAGTACAAGTCCGCAATGGCTTACTGATGAATAGGCATTGATATATTTAAGGTCTGTTTGAACAATTGCAGAAAAGGCTCCGTAAACGACACTGATAGAGGTAAGAATCAGGAAAATCCAGGCTTGCTCATGAGCAGCTTCGGGCATGAGGAAAATCGCTACACGGAAAATTCCATAACCTCCAAGTTTCATCAAAACGCCGGCATGAAGCATCGAAACAGCAGTTGGGGCTGAAGCATGACCATCGGGTGACCATGTATGGAAGGGGAAAAGCGCACCAAGAATTCCAAATCCGACAAATGTGAATGGAAACAGAAACCGCTGCATATCAATTGGGATGTGCATTTTCGATATCTCCAAAATATTGAAGGTCAATGGATGTCCGGCAGGAACTGAGAAGAAATAGATACCAAGGATACCCACCATCAACATGGCCGAGCCAGCCATCAGCATTAATGTCAGCTTCATTGCTGAATATTCCTTCGGCCCGGTACCCCAGATTCCGATCAGAAGATACATTGGTATCACGGCAATCTCGTAGAAGAGGAACATTGTGAAAAGGTCGATCGAAATAAAGAAACCGAAAACTCCTGATGCTAGAAGTATTAAGGAGACAAAAAATTCACGGGGCAGGTACTCCATTTTCCACGAGGCAAATATTCCGGCAAAAACAACAATTCCAGTAAGGGCAATCATAGCGACCGAAATGCCATCAACACCAAGTGCATAATGGATATTCAGCGAAGGAAACCAAAGTGCATCGTACATAAACAGCATTGGTGCTGTATTTCCGGCGCTCCTTTCTGACATGTAAAGGTAAACCAATACAAACGAAAGGATAAGTTGCAACCCCATTCCTATTGCCGAGACTATTCGCGATTGCTTTAAATCTTTAGTCAGCAGAATTCCGCCAACCGTCAGCATCGGGATAATTACGAATAAATTAAGTATATTCATCTTAAATACAGTTTCTTATACAAGATATACAAAAATAAGCACTAAAATTACCGTTCCGCTAACAAATACAAATGCGTACTGCTGAAGCCTTCCAGACTGGAACCCTTTAATTGCATACGATGCAAACTGGATAATTCCGGCAATACCATTCATGGTAGCATCGATCACATGCCGATCGAACCAGGCGATAGGCGTTGAAATATAGCGATAGATAATTTTTCGCGTGACGAACAAATAAACTTCATCCATATAGAATTTATGGTGAGCCCATTTGTAGAGATTTTTAAAGGTTCCGGCCACCTTATCAGGTAGCGGACTTTCATTCTTATACATTACCGTTGCAATGACAATTCCCAATACGCCGATCAGAACGGAAGGTATAGCGATCATCCAGTCGATATGGGATTCGAAACCTAATCCATCGGATGTAACTAAGTTGTGAAATGGCAGAAATCCGGCAAATACAGATCCAAAGGCAAGAATCATCAAAGGAATGGTCATCACCAGAGGAGATTCATGAGGTGTATGGTGATAATGGGTCTTTTTCCCCCAGAAGATTCCGTAGTAAAGACGGAACATATAGAAGGCGGTCAACCCGGCAACGATGTATTCAACGGCAAATAAAAATTTGTTGTGGTGAAATGCTGCTACCAAAATTTCGTCCTTACTAAAGAATGCAGAAAAAGGTGGAATTCCGGCGATCGTAAGACAAGCAATTAAAAATGTAATATGCGTGATTGGTAAGTATTTGCGAAGATTCCCCATCCCTGTTATTTCATTGGTATGCACTGCATGAATCACAGCACCTGCTCCAAGGAACAATAATGCCTTAAACATTGCGTGTGTAAACAAGTGGAAGTTGGAGGCCATGAATCCTAATCCCTCTTCACCTCCGTATCCCGAAACACCGAGAGAAAGCATCATATAACCAATCTGCGACATTGTTGAAAAGGCCAGAACCCTTTTGATATCAGTTTGTGTACACGCAATTACAGCAGCAAAAATGGAAGAAAATCCACCGACCCAGGCAACAACCGTCAGCGCATCGGGGGCCGCAAGTGCATAAACCGGGAACAGCCGAGCTACGAGATAAACTCCGGCAACCACCATCGTTGCAGCGTGGATTAACGCCGACACCGGAGTTGGACCTTCCATTGCATCGGGTAACCAAATATGAAACGGGAACATGGCCGATTTACCGGCACCACCCACGAATATAAAAACTAAAGACCACGATAATACCGACATTCCCATAAAGGCAGCACCTCCTGCCGAAGCAATGGCTGGTCCGTGCGGATCAGTCAACGTCTGAAAATCGAAGGTGCCGGTATTGAATGAAAGCATTAAAATTCCGATCAAAAAGCCAAGGTCAGCAAAGCGCGTAACGATAAAAGCCTTTTTCGAAGCGGCAACGGCACTTGGTTTTTCGTAATAATATCCAATCAACAAAAAGGATGAAACTCCCACCAATTCCCAGAAAATATACATCTGAAAAATATTGGTTGCCAATACCAATCCTAACATCGAAAAGCTAAATAAGGAAAGAAAAGAGAAGAAACGGTAAAACCCGGGATCGCCTTTCATATACCCGATGCTATAAATATGCACCATCAGCGAAACAGTTGTAATGACAACAAGCATCATCACTGAGATTGGATCGATCAAAACGCCAAGATGGATTGTGAGTTTTTCGGTGAGATGAAGCCATGCAACCTCGAAACCTTTAATCGAAGTGTAACCTGTTCCGGTCACATGTGCCCCTATAAAGTATTTATATGCAGTAGCATAAGATAAGATTGCTGAAATCCCAAGTCCGGTTGTCCCGATGAGTCCCGTAATAAACGGTTTTATCTTATGCCCGGTCAGTCCAAGGAACAAGAAAACAAAAAGCGGGATCAGCGGAATTAATATTGTATAAGTATAATCGGCCATAACTGATGATTCTCTTTTCGGTTATTAAATTTTCAGAATTTCATTTCATCGACATTCTCCACATCGATCGATTTAAAATTACGGTATATGTTGATAATGATTGCAATCGCTACGGCGGCCTCGGCTGCTGCCACGGCAATGACAATCAGCATAAAAAAATGCCCTTCAAGTTGCTGTGGGTAGAGGTAGCGGTTAAACGCCACAAAATTGATATTGACTGAATTAAGAATTAACTCGATCGACATCAACATGGTAATCAGGTTTCTGCGCGTCAGAAATCCATAGATGCCGATAAAGAACATCAATGTACTGATTACTAAAAAATAGCTGAGCGGAATGTTTTGGATCATACGACAATTGAATTATCAAATATTTTAACAATAAAAGATGTCTCTATTTATTCTTTTATTTTCTTTTCTTTTTTAGCAACGACAATTGCACCAATCATGGCAGCAAGTAACAGGATTGAAATTACTTCAAACGGAAGTGCATAACCATCCCTGTTGTACGACACCATCGAATTACCGACATCGGTAATCGTAAATTGAGGATCAGTGCCGGTAGCAGGGACAAAGCTAAATCGAAGGATTGTCATCAATGTCAACGTTGCGCCAGCCAAGGTTGCCAAAGCCGATAAAAGACTTTGTTTGAGAGGTGCCATTACCGCCCGCTCGCTTAGGTGACTTGTCAGCAGGATCGAAAAGATGATCAACACCACAATACCCCCGGCATAAACAGTCAGCTGAACAGCAGCAAGGAAGTTATAATTCAACATGAAATATAACCCGGCTGTTGAAATCAATACAAACAGCAGGTACACGGCCGCCCTTAAAATTCTCCTGGTCGTAACGGTTAATACCGAAAAAATCAGGATCATCGCACCAATCAGAAAAAACATTACTTCATTAACCATAGTCTTATTCTTTATATTCTGTATCAAATAGATAAG
>Ga0302286_10001621_pt1 | contig 16444 bp, 12 predicted proteins | sample III_Fen_E2_3_FD_198765 | JGI IMG/M metagenome (GOLD analysis project Ga0302286, IMG submission 198765) | Peat permafrost microbial communities from Stordalen Mire near Abisko, Sweden - III_Fen_E2_3 | ecosystem: Environmental > Terrestrial > Soil > Wetlands > Permafrost | place: Sweden: Abisko...
GACCACTTTTCAATGATTTTTACGAACACAGTCAAATAAGTAATACATTACGTTTGTTTGGTACTGAGAGTACTCTTGTTGATTTGTTATATTACTTTCCTGAATTTAGACATCAAATTTCACCTTATCATTTTGCTGAATTATGGCTCAATGCATTTTTTACTAAGCTATTTGTTAATTCATCGGTTATAACTCTATATCTTATAACCATTAGTATATTAATTTCAACATTCCTTATAGGAATTTGTAGTTTGTTTGAAGCAAAATTGAAAAATAGAATTCACATATTATTATTATCAATATTATGCCTCTTTGTAACAAATGTATATTCGTCTCAAATTAGTTTTTTAAGTGCTCATTCATTTCCTTGGGATGGAACGGTGATGGGGCTTTGCTTTCAGAAACAAGCATTTATTAGTATTTTTGGATTGTTGGGATTTATTCTCCTATTTAAGGGTTTTAAAATTGAAGGAATTATTATTCTTTTAATGTTACCAATTTTTGCAATTGCTTTTTTACCTGGAGTGCTTTCGGGAATTGTATTGTATTCATTACTTGAAATTATCGAGAACGGAGGGAAAATAACAAAAAAGCAAATTATTCTTATTTCAATTCCATTTTTATTCTTTATAGTATATTTTGGCTATTGTGCCTTATTTAAATCAAGTTTTACTAGTAATTATGGGAGTTTTGGACGCATTATTCAAGATTGTAAATATCGATTATCTGTTGAAAATTTTATGCGAACGTTTATTGTATCTTTGTTTTTCTTCCTTCCTTATATCCTTATTTTATTAAGGACTTCGATTTCGTTTTATAGATATTGGTTATTTATTGCATTTTGTTTGTTTGGAGGTATTCTTGCATCAATGATTGCAGGAAACTTGTTAAATGCAAATCAATTTACTACAAACCTAAGTTCATTAATTATAATTGTTGTTATAATTAGTTTTTCCAATTTTGTTTGTACGGCAAAACGTACAAACAAAAATATTTTTATTGGAAGTATTTTTGCATTGGTAATCGTTTTAACTACTGTATACACAATAAAAGGTAAAATTGAAAATCATGACGATATTGAAGATCCTCAGTTTTTAACATCTGTTGCAAAATGTATTAAAACCGATGTATCGCCAGTATTAACTTTTAATTCAGAGGTTTTAGCGGGTTGTTATTATACCTTTTATAAAATAACATTAGCATTACATCAATATACCAATAAAACGATTGTTTTTTCTAGTGGAAATCCCGAGTTTTATACTAAAAGAGTAAAAATGTCATATATTGATAGTAATTATTATTGCAACTTTACCCCTCTTGCTGTATGGAGGTCGAAAGGAAAAGGGTATACGCTTGAGAAATTCATTACTTATTATAAGGTCAAATATTTCCATTTTAGAAAAGGAGCATTAGTACCAGAATATATAAAACAACGTGCTGATACAATTATAACTTCAAAATTGACACACAATTTCTTTATTGTTATTCGATAAAGAAATGTTAAGTTATTTCTTTTCTTCGATTTTAATGATTTTTGTTAATGAAGAGGTTAGAGATGCGATGAGAAAATCAGGATTTTCATTCCAAAGTAACTGTTGAGGGAAAAGGTATTCAAATTTGTAAAATCGGGGATAATTGTTTGTAATAAATAAATTGAAAAGCTCGAAACTTGTTTTACAATCAACATGATTTTGTTGTAATATAGTTTTGTATTTATTAAGGAATAATTGTAGTAATTTAGGGTTTACAACAGTAATGCTAGAGTCAATACTAATTGTTTTAAATATTTTTAATTGCATCAATTGTGCAATGTTTGTAAAAATTGAATTGCCCACATCATTTTTTAAAAAAATATTGTTTTTTTGTTTCTTGAATAATTGAATCGGTTTTATAATTATTGAATTATCGAATATTACACAAATACGATTTGAATTGATTTTTAAAAGGGAATCTAATAAAATAGAAGTGTCATCATTTATAATAGTTATTGGGATGCATTTATGTTTTACACATATATCATTAATTAATTCTCGATTTTTAGTCACAATATAACAGTTTGTGTAGTTGTGTAAAATGTTTTTTTGAGCTTGTTGAATAATAGTATCTAATAACTGAAAATCGGTTGTATTTTGAATAATAACAAGATCAAAATTTCCAATTTTATGTTTATCCCTTGATGTTTTGTATTTAGACTCTATATAAAAATCAATTATTTCATCTTCAATTAGAGAATTTTGAAAAGTGTTTTTCAATACTAATTTGATATAGTAAGCTAGAGAAAATGACTGATGAATATTGAAAATCTTTTTTTTAATAGGATTAAGTAAAGTTTGATTTATAAAAGGACGTTTTATACATTCTTGTTGCTTCGGTGAAAATTTTCCATGAAATCCAAAACAATCATCAAAATGAAAGTCATGATTCATTATTGGATTTTCACGACTAAATGAATATGCAATTTCTCTTGAAGGGAATTTTATTCCTTGATCCTCAAACCAACTTCTATTATAGAGGGAAATATACATATCTTCAGCCAAATCCTCAATGGGATAGGGGCATTGAGCTGTTAACTCTAATAGCTTTTTGCTTCTTAACGAAAACCCACCATTCAGTGGCCATCTATTTTCATCGCAATTTTTAATAGCTTGTTTATAGATGTTGAGTTGATGTAAAATCCAAATAGGATAGTCGGGAAGTGGTGCTCCAATAAAGTCGTATTGTAAAAAAGAATTAGTCCATTTTTTAGGATTTAATATAAATCCATCGGTTTGCATAACTAAGCAATATTCTGTGTCAATGTACTTGTACAATTCTCGAAGAATAAACTCATTGTATTTTTTTATTGAGTCAATTTGAGGTATTTGTTGCACAGTAATACCTTTAACTGATATCGAGCAATGTGAAAATAGGATTCGATTTTTGACCTTCCATTTCTTTGCACAATATAATAATATCTTAGCAGCATTTTCAGGCTCAAGGCAGTCGATAATTACTATAGTTATTGATTTTTTCAACGTTTTTAAGTTATTCAAATAAACCAAATACAATAAAAGGTGTTAAGGATTAAACGAATTGTTAACTATCTAAATTTATCTATAAAAAGTGAATAAATATCTTTTAAGAAAAAAGATATTTGCGTTTTTCTCGAATACTTTATAAAATTGCACCACACATTTTTAACATAATACTTCTCAAAATATTTATCATTCTTAATTGGGACACATTTGTCAATAGGAAATGTAAAAGTATTTGGTTTTACATATTTCAACGGATGATTTAATTCACTTGTATGAGTTGCATCATCCAAAAAGCCGATATTATTAATTAGATTTACTTTTGGAATAACAGAAAGTTGTTTGTTTGAGAGTGCTGAATAAATCCAAGCAAAATCCCAAATATCTTTATTATCAAATTCATTAAAAGCATATAACCAATGACGTAGCCACATCCAATTGTATTGCATGTGACTCAAATTAAGTCTGTGAAATAGGAATAAATATTTTTGAATCATTGTTTTTTGTTTCCACTCTAAAATTTGATAATCTATTTTAAGAACTGAACGTTTCCATGTAGCCCAACCCCACATATTAAAAAAATTGGAAAATCCATGTGTGTAAATAGGAATTGAATATCCAAAATTGCATCCACTTATAGAAATTATACTGTATTCATTTCTATATTGGTCGAGCATTTGTTTACAATATTGAAAAAATGATAAATCAGGAACACAATCATCTTCTAATATAATACCTTCTTCAACATGCTCAAAAAACCAAGTTAAAGCAAGTGAAGGATTTAACCCACAACCTAAATTTTCAACTTGAAATAAAGTCTTAATTTCACAGTCCCAATCAATAGCATTAAGTATTAGACACCTTGTGTAATTGCATAATTCTTTTTCTTGTTCATCTCTTGGGCCATCAGCAGCTATAAATAATTGTTTTGGTTTTATAGCACGAATTTTCTCAAATACCATTTCAGTAGTATTTGGTCTATTAAAAATGATAATTAAAATAGGAATATCAAACATCTATGAATTCTTTATGATGTACTTCTGTCCAAGATAATTTTTTACATATAAAATTATGAGGATACCATTCTTTTTGATTATATCCCATCCAATATTTGGGATAGAAAATTTTTGTATTTGGTTTTTTGTTTAAATACGCACCCCACCATGAAAATGAACTATTTGATATAATACAAATATCGGCATTTATTAGTAATTGCATGTCAATAATTTCAAGGTTTGTTTCAAATTGTGCATTCCCGAGTTGAGAAAAATGATTTTTGCAATATTCAATATCATCGCTTATAAATACAAGACGATATGATTGCCGGTTTTCAATCGTAGATAAACAACTATAAATAAATTCATCTGGTACAGATAAATCTCTCGGATTTCCATAATCCTCTCCGTAATTCGTATAATCACCTTTGCGCAAGTGAATTACAATTACCTTATTCTGCTTGAAGAGATCGGAATATTTGTCATTAAACTGCTTAACCCATATATCTTTAATTACAAATTCTTTATGTATTTTATGTTTTACATTATTAAAAAAAAGTTCCGATTGCATATATCCTTTATAGACAGCAAATCGATCTTTACATTTTAATTTCCAATTGGTTCCATCAAAGTCTATAGATTCGGAATATTTTACTTTTTGCCATAAATAGCGTTCAATAAATTCATTTATCTTTTTTTTGTTTGAAGGTAGTTTAAAGTATTGATATAATTGAAAATCCATGTTATACTGATCCATATAAAATGGAGTCCATAGTTTACGAGATAATGCTAATGCAAAAGCATATTGAAACATGTGGTTTCCTAAACGACCATCGAGTCTTACACCTATCATCATTTTAAAAATTATATTTCAAATAGAATTACCCCATAATCAGATGGCTCATACAATGCAACCCAAAACTTTGCATCATCAAGCCATTTGCGTTTTTCGAATTTACAAAGTCTATAGTTTGGATTATTTCGATAGAGCAGATACCAATTGATATAATTTTGATAACGTTGTTCGATACTGTCATTCGAATAGTATTGAACAATTGCATTCCATTTTTCAAATAATACAGCATCGAAATACATAATACCGACATCAAAATGTTTTGCCGTATTGGCATAGAATACATAAGGTTTTATGTCATTAAAAAAGCTAATTGCTTTAATGATGATTGTTCCTGAACGGATAATACAAAATCCAGATGTATGTTCTTTATCTAGTATTGATATCTCAGTTTCATTTTCTAAAAAAGGAATAGAGTGTTGAACACAGAATATTGAAATTTCAGCATCACTTTTCCCTACTATCGAAATTTGAGTAATTTCATGTTTTATGCTTTTTCTTGCAAATGAAATGGTTTGCGAAATTTTTTCTACATCATTATCGTTTACAACGATGAAAAGATCAATGTTTCCTTTGGAAGTATCGTCAAAAGTTTTATCGATGCACGAAAGTGTTTTGAAATTCTTTGCAGTAAAGGGGAAACTAAATCTCGTTTTTATTTTTAAGGCAATTGAATCAGTAATTTTTAATTCTGGATGGAGTTTAAATGCTTTTTTAAGCCAATGAGGTTTCCTTGAGATTCTAAAAGGTGTATTTGCTATTTCATTATGTTTTGGGGATATTTTACCATGAAAACCAAAGCAATCATCGAATCGAAAGGGATGTCCAGAAAGAGGATTTTCGTGCGAAAATGTAAATGCAATTTCTCTTGAAGGGAATTTTACACCTTGTTCTTCAAACCAATCGCGATGAATAACATTGATATAATTGTCTTCGGCAACAGCCTTGCTATTGTGAGGACATTGAGCTGTAAGTTCTAAAAGTTTTTTACTTCGGAACGAAAAACCGCCATTCATTGGCCAACGTTTTTCGCCAAATAAATCAGACGAAAGTAATGATTTATACCAATCGGGTAGGAATGAATGCCATACTTTATAATCGGTCAATGGAGCACCTATAAAATCATAATCGAAATACGAATCGTTCCACAACGATGGGTTAATAATAAAGCCATCGGTTTGAATCAATAAACAATGTGAAGTATTTATATGTTTATGGAGCTGACGTAAAATAAATTCACTGTATTCATCAACTGTATTAAGTTTGTCAATTGTATGAATTTCAATATTTGCAGATGTATTTTTAATTTTTTCATGAGTACATAAAACGCTTTTTTCAACTGGAAAAATGCTCGCACAATGCGATAATACTCGAGCAGCTTTTTCGGGTTCAACACAATCGACAATAATTAATGTGATGTTTTTGTGTATCATTTTTTGTGCGAAAAAGCTTTGTTTATTTTATCCTTTAAAACGTATTTTAATGTGTTTAAAAAAGGATTATCTGGATTGGTAAAGGGATAATTTTTAAACATATAAATTCCCCAAAATGCTTTTAAATCGCCAATTGTTGGGATGAGTGAAAAGATATTTCGTTTCAGATAATATTGTTTATATTCCGCAAATGCTGGATTTTTAATTAGTGCCTTATTCTTTTTGTATTTTAGAGAATAGTCGGGACGCATAAACATATCAATACCATACTTCAAACAGCATCGAACATGATTGATATTGCAAATAGTTGGTCTGTTATATTCGTGATGAGCAAAGCTTTTGGTTTTATGAATATATTTTTCGTAATCGTTGCCAAACAGGAATGAAACATGAAACGAAAATTCGCCTTTATAGGGAATTTCGGGAGCAATGCTCATGCGAAGTGTGGTTAGTGAATTGCCTTTTATGTCACGAAATGGACTGATATACGATTTATTCCACATTTGATTTACTTCGTAGTTGAGGTAAAAATAGTAGAATGGCATTTCGATATGATACAGCTTATCTATGTTCCGTTTAAATAAAAATGGATCGGGTATTTCATCTACATCCGAAACGATTACGATATCATCATCACTACAGTTCTTAAGACTGTTAATCATCGAATCGCGTTGAAGGCGTTCAGGAATCCAAGGATCTTTCGATTCAGGGAATTTCTCAACAATGAGATGTTCTATTTTATCGTGAAAACGTGCAAAACGTTGTTTGTTTTCTTCATAGTACAGAGGTTTATCTTTGTACGAATAAGTTTGTTTTGCTTCAACAAGAATGAATTTGTCGACATGATCGTACAATAACGATAAACGAATTTCCAAAACATCTAACTCATTGAAAAAGGGAAAACAATCGTAAATCATATTGCAGCTTTTTGTTTGTATTGTTTGTATTTGTTTCTAATAAAATTCATCGTTGGTTTTTCAATAAATTTCATGTTTATAAATGACAACAAACAAACAATAAGTATTGTTAATGGAATATATATAATTGGAGACATTTTAAGTGTTTGACCAAAAAAAGGTAACAAAATAAAAAGGCCAATATATTGATGAATAAGATATAAACTAAACGAAATTGAACCTAGAAATAGTGTAACTCTATTTACAAGAAATCCAAGCTTATTATTGACATAAAGGACAAAAAGGCTAAACCAAATTAATAATGTAATTGAATATTCAAATTTTGATAATTCAAAAATAGGACGAATATCGATATTAAAAATCCAAATTTCAAGAATGAAACAGAGTAAGAGAATTACATATCGTAATATGGTTTGTTTATCAACAATCATTTTATAAAATACAATTCCCGATAAAAATAATGGGAAGTGAGCAAATAATGGGAAAAAGTGATGTATCTCGCGATAGTATTTCGGGAAATTAATTTTAACAAAAGGGATATTTAAGAAAATAATAATTGAGAGGATTCCCAATCCAATAAATTCAATGTTTTTAAGTGTTTTGGTTACAAAAAACAATATCATCAAGAAATAAAAACACATTTCAACTAATAATGTCCAATAAACCCAATCAATATCGTCAACTTTAAAATATGATTGAAACATCGTTAGGTTTATTAAGTATCTGCTTAATGTAACGGTTTCTCCATTAAGAATCCTAAGTATTGCCGTAAAGCTAACAATTATCCAATAGGTTGGAAATAACCGCGAAAAACGGTTTAATGCAAAGTCCTTCCACGATTTTGTTTTTGCAATGGTTAATGAGATTACAAAACCACTAATAATGAAAAATAAATCGACACCCGTTCCTCCTTGATTAAAGGCAAAGGGATTACCCATGGTGTAATGAAAAACTACAACAAAAATTGCAGCAATTCCACGTAATGCATCAAGTTCAAGTATTCTATTTGTTGTCGATTTTATCATTGAATTTTATTCATATTCCACTTAAAGGCAGGACGAATAAGTGTACCGTAATTCCCTTTATAAATATTTCGTGTTGTTGAAAGTAACGAATCGTTGGGTTTTATCTGAATTAGTTTGTCGTTATAAAAATGGATAGAACTTGAAATGTATGTACCCGAATCCAAACTATTAATCGTCATTATTCCAATACCAATATAGTAGTTTATGTTATTTAGAATATTGGGTGATACCCAAACAATTGCTTCGTATATTCCATCGCCCTTATCGGTCATTTCGGTTGAAATAGATGATGCAATATATTTACCATCGAAACTAAAAATCTCCATGTTAACAACAGGAGTAGCTTTATCGGTAACGCTATATCTAACTTTAACTCCAAACTCTTGGTCAATCGAAACTTGGTCGGTATTTTTTAGTTCTTTGTCGATAATGTTGATGTCAAGCATTTTTACTTTTCCGTCGCCCTTATCTGCATCTTTTAGATCATGGAAATAATTTGTGTATGTCGATGAATAACCCGATAGATATCGTTCGGCAACTGATTTTGAGTCACCTATCATTGAAATTGATCCTTCTTGAATCAATACTCCCGACGAGCAAATTTGTTTAACAGCATCAATATTATGACTAACAAATAAAACAGTTCGACCTTGCCCTGTACTAACATCTTGCATTTTGCCTAATGCTTTCTTTTGAAATTCAGCATCACCAACGGCCAATACTTCATCTATAATTAGAATTTCGGGTTCCAAATGTGCTGCAACCGCAAATGCTAAGCGAACATACATTCCGCTACTATATCTTTTTACAGGTGTATCAATGTATTTTTCAACACCCGAGAAATCAACTATTTCATCAAATTTCGAACGAATTTCAGCTTTTTTCATCCCCAAAATTGATCCATTTAGGAAGATGTTTTCGCGACCAGTTAATTCGGGATGAAAACCTGTTCCTACTTCTAGTAAGCTAGCTACACGTCCTTTAATTGTAATGCTTCCCGTAGTTGGTGTTGTAACTCTCGACATGATTTTAAGTAGTGTCGATTTCCCAGCTCCATTCTTGCCAATGATTCCAACAACATCGCCTTGTTTGATGTCAAGATTTATATCTTTCAAAGCCCATACACAATCGCTGTTGCTTTTTGCTGCAAGGGAATTTGTAGTCCCAACAATTGCATACGGATCTTCTTTTCCATGCATTGTTGCCCACCATCGTTTTATGTCGCCTTGAAGCGATTTTGTGCCAACTGTACCAAGACGGTAAAGTTTCGAAACATTTTCTATTTTAATGACGGTATCTGACATATTTGAATGAGGAATTATTTATTATTGGGCATCGAAAAGCAACTTGGCAAGAAATAAATTTTAGCCTTTAATAATCGTCGTTCTTGTAATACTTTTGGGAAATTACGATGAACATAACTTATTTCTTTGCTTGTAATTCGATGTAGATTATGATTATGCATATAAGCTTCGACTCTTTTTTCAAAAAGCTCGCCACCATATTTGGGGAATCGAGTTTCTGATATTGGATTGCTTTCGTTATAATTGGCTTGTTTGAAAATGTCGGCCTTCATTAAATAGCATTGATCGGAAAATTGACTGTTAATGTGAAATTCGCCAACTTCATCAAATGATTCAGCTTTTACCCCATCAAAGCAATAATTCCACGTTGGATTAGCGACTGCAATATCATCTCTAGTCGATAGAATGTAAAGAGCTTTTTCAATCCAGGTGCTATCGTTTTTAGGTAAATAAGTATCGCTTGAAAAATGTAAAAGATATTTTGTCTTACAAAGATAGATACTCACTAGTTCAGCAATTGAATAATAGTATCCACCCTTAAACGATTCTTTTTCAATGTTGAAAAACTCGAGAGCTTGTTGAGCATAATCATCAACAATATAATATGCATCGATGATGTTCTTTTTTATTTTTTTGTCGGCACAACGTTTTACTCTAGGCATGTCTTTTACATTGTTTATGAAAAGAACTCGTTCTTGAAAGGGGTAGTTACATCGTTCAATCATTTCATCGAGGTAGTGTCCACCAAGAATAAAATCCCAATCGTTTTCCCAACATTTAGTTTCAAAAGTTACCATGCTGTGATTTGGAATTAAACAGTATCCATAAATGAACCTTCAACTTTATTGAAGATTAGTACACCAAAAATGAGCAGTACCAATGTTGATAGACATGAAACGGTTAATGCCAATGGATTTACAGTACCAACACCAATAAGTCCAAATTTAAATGCCTCAATCAATGGAGCCATTGGGTTGATTAATACCATCCATTTTAATGAATTAGGAATAATGGAAACGGGATAAATAATAGGAGTTATATACATCCATAACGACATTCCAAAACCCAATAAATATTGAAAGTCACGATATTTTGTTGTTAATGACGAAATAATGATACCACATGCAAGAGCAAAAATTGCTGTCACAACAAATATCAATGGAACCATTAGCGTGTATACGCTAAAATGGAAATGGAATCCTTTAAAGTAGTAGACTATCATTATAGCAATCATCAATCCAAATTGAATACCAAATTTTATCATCGACGAAATCATCAAAGAAATTGGAATTACTAAACGGGGGAAATAAACTTTACCGAAAATTCCAGCATTACTTACAAAGGTATTAGACACGCCACTTAATGCTGTTGAGAAATAACTCCAAAGCGTTAAACCCGAAAGATAAAATAAGATTGGAGGAACTCCTTCTGTTGAAATGTTGGCTATTGTATTGAAAATAAATGTAAACACCACAACATTCACCAATGGAGTAATTACGTACCATAAAGGACCTAGTACTGTTTGTTTATATGTTGCGACAAAATCACGTCGTACCATTAATAGAATCAAATCGCGATAATGCCATATTTCTTTTATGTCGATATCAAAAAGGTGTTTTTTTGGGCGGATTATTAATTCAGGAATATCAGTTTCTTGCATCATTTTTATGTTTTAAAAAACAAAGATAGAAAAAAGCGAATAACTATTTACTGTTTTGAGTTTAATACAAAAAGGGCATCGGCCCACATTAGTTGTCCAGTGCTATCAATTACTGGATGATATAGGTTATAAAGAGAAAACCCAAAAGTATGTAAATGAGATGCAATGTCAAGAAATAAGGGTTGCTTTTTATACATTTCAACAAATTCTACTTCAACATAAACATATTTAATACCCTTTGTTGAAAGGAAGTTTTCAGCACCTTTTAAAGCATCGAGTTCACCGCCTTGGATATCCATTTTTAAAATGTCAATGTGTTTGATATTATTAATTTTGCAATAATTATCAATTGTATCTGTTTTCACCGATATGATATTTTTAGTTTTCATCAATTCATCGTGATATGCATTTACCGTATTTGACTCATATAATGAATTGGTTGGAGCAAAACTGTTAACATGCAAGTTTTTGTTGCCAATGCTATCAGCTATGGCACAATTAACTGCAATTAACCTAGTTTGATTTTTTTGCATAGATTTTAGCTTTTCAAAACTATCGGGAAAAGGTTCGAAAGCGTGTATTTCTGCTTTTGGGAATTTTTCAAAAAACAGTTTCGATATACGACCATCATATGCACCAATATCGAAAATCAAACATTTTTCTTCATTGTGAAGCTCCTTTAGTTGTTGAAATGGATTAAAGGCTTTCGTGTTTTTTTCAGCTTCTATGCTTTTCAATTGGCGTACTTCGAAGCCAAGTTTGTGAAAAAAACTGTATAGTTTTGCTTTCATGGATTTTTATGGTTTTATAACTAGAAATTTACTTTTTGAAATAGGAGATTCAATAATGCGAATTGTTTTATCTTTAATGAAATTGGGGATTACAGCACCTTTTTTAATATAAAAATATTTAATTTTATACTGATGAATAAAGTTCTCAAGGTTGTATTGTTTCCCTTTTTGACGCCAAATATTTAAAGATGTATTGTTGAAATAAGCAATTGAATCATAATATGAAAATTTCTTTTTAGTTAAATATATTTCAGGATTTGCGATTGAAAAAATAATTGGATTTCTTTTAAATTGAGATACTGGCATAATAGTGTTTACATATATCCAGGAATAATATACACTTGTTTTTGTATCTTCATCAGACAAAAAAGTCATAATGACTATTTCTGAATTTTCATTAATCATAGTAGAAGCTTTTTTCAAGAATTGAATATCTTCATTATTGTCGTAGTTAGCTCTTGAATTATAAGGACTAATCCAGGAAATAATTATTAAAATAAACATGCCGAAAGAAACTGATAGTTTTTTCCATAAAGGGATTACACTTTTTATACAATCGGCAAATGCAATAATAATAAATACAATAAAGCAAATTCCTAATAAAGAAGTAAATTGATCAGAATTTAATATAGGTTTAGATAAACTTGTTGTTAAAGCTCCAGCAATAAGTATTAAAATGAGAAGTAAAAATAATTTTCGGTTTTTGAATATTGATTTTATTAATATAACAAAAAAAGGTAGATATAAAAGTAATCGTGTTATGCTATGTAAGGCAATGTTGGGAATTGTATAAAAAATAAAATTTGCCGCAATTCGTTTAATATTGTTAATAGTAATTGAACCGTCAAAACCTGAGAATATTCCAGAATTTAAAATTCGGGAATATTCAGAATTGCTCGGTTTTATTTCACTGTTTGTGATAAATGCAATAAAAAGGAACGCAATCACAAATATTGAAAGCATAATTAATCCATACGTTTTGTAATTATTTTTTGGATTACATAGAATTTGAATTCCACAAAAAAGCAAAATACCTCCCCATACCCCTGGAAGAAAAGTAACGGATAAAATTGGAATTGATAGTAATATGAAAAGTCCGATTAACCAGTTCCCTTTACGTATTGTAATAAACGATAATAGCAAAATACAAAAAATACAGGCAACTTTTTGTCCATTTATTGCCATTATACTTAAAGAATTAGATGTGTTAAAATTAAAGGGAACGGTTACATCAGTTATAAAGCATAAAAAAATGGCAATAGTTAAAATGACATATTTGTTTTTGATTGTATTTTCGAAAAGAGAAATTATTCCGATAATAAATATACTTGTGAAAGTAGTGAATGAGCAAAAGTAATATGTGTTAACCAATGAATTTTTAAATAGTGAAGAGAAAAATGCTGTATACCAAAGTTCGAAATAATGGTATGGTTTAATAATATGAGAATACGAAGTGAAAAAATAATTACAGTTTAAAAAATCATTTTCTGTCCCATTTGATTGCAAATTGTTGCTTATGCTAGCATACCAAAAATAGTCACCAAACAATGGTTTAATTTCGGCTTTAACAAAATTAAAATAGAACAAACTCTGATACATAAATATAATGAGAAATGGTAAAATCGACCATAGAATTTCTTTCTTTATTTCTTGAATATTATATATTGGTTTTTTGATAATTGAATGTTTTAAATGATAAAATAAATAGCCAATTATTGGAAATAATATTATATTCACTGTTCGTCCATGAGCTTTAATTATTGAATAAATAAAAATTATTGTGATTATTCCAATAATATACGTAAGAAATAATCGGAAATAGAAATCTCCTTTAATTTCGAAAAAGCAAGTAATTAATTTACTAAATGAATATACAATTAATAGTGTAAAGATGCAGTATAGAAACTGCTGAAAAACAATGGCGTAAATCATTTTATTTTTATAAATCGATTATGAGTTAAATTTGATTCAATGCATATTAGTGTATTTTGGGCTATAAAAGACGGAATCGTAGCACCGTCTTTGAAATAGAAATATTTAATATTAAATCTTTTTATAAAGTTACACAAATCATTGCTTGTATTTCTATGTCTCCATACGTTTAGAGGGGTAAGATTATAGTAGAGTGTACTATCGTCAGAATATGTTATTGAATTATATTTGAGAAATATATCTGGATTTCCAAAAGAGAAAATGATCGTTTTATTAGAAATTTGCAATAGTTGCATTAAATCATTTTCAGTTGCTAGCACTGAAAATATTGCTGCTTTTTTAATTGTAACATCAGATTCAAATGTTAAAATTGGAATTGTGTCTTCGACTAATGTACGAGAAATTAATTGAAAAAAACTTCCATTTTTTTGTGTATATTTAATTGCTTTGTTCCTATTAATTTCGGCATTATTTGTAAAAATAATGTATAATATGAATATGGAAATAAACAATAATTTACTTTTTTTTGATTTTATGTTATCCATCGAAATCGCATGAGCTATTACAATAACAAAAAAGACGGTTAATAATGAACTTATAACTTCTACAAATTGATCTTTATTAAAGACTCCATTTGCTAATGAAGTAGCAGTTGCCCCACCCATTAAAATACAGATTATTACTGCAAATAATCTCCAATTTCTAAGAGATGATTTGTAAAATACAACAAAAAATACAAGATATAAATATAAACGAACACCGATATGAATCAATATTGTCGGTATCGTGTAAACAATAAAATTTGATAGAATAATTTTAATGTTTGAAAAAGAATAATTACCATTGATATGTTTGAAAATCCCAGATGAAAATATATTTTTAAATTCGGAATTATTAATAAATGAGGATTTATAGTGTATATAAAAATAACAATACATTAATAAAAACAATATGATTGTTATAAAAAGTATAATCGATTCCTTGTATGAATTATATTTATTATCTATAAATATTTTTAATACACAAAACGCCGAAAGACCTAACCAAATTCCAGGAATAAATGTAATTGAAAAAATAGGTAAAGTAGATAAAATAAGTAATCCTATTACCCATTTCTTGTTAATAATCAAAATGAAACTTAATAATATATAGCAATATAAAATTGCCAACTTTTGGCCTATGATATCTAAAATTCCCCACGAATTGTGTGCATTAATTTCAAAAAAAGGTATTGTAATTCCTGAAATGAAGAGAAAACTACATGCAAGTAAAATTGCGATATAGTATTTTTTAAATACGTTTTCAAGTAATGATATAATTCCAATAATATAAGTTGAAATAACTATTGGATACATTGTGAAATAGTATGTGTTTAAGGATGAGTTTTTAAATAGAGATGAGAAAAAAGTTGTTAACCATAATTCATAATAATGATAAGGAATTAGTCCTATTCTAAATTGAGGAAAGTAATTGTTCATTTCAGTAAAACGAGATTCGGCACCCCATATTTTTAACGAATCACAATATATCGCGTACCAATAGTAATCAGCGAAAAGAGTCTTGACTTCTCCATGAGAAAAGTCAAAATAGTATATACATTGATACCCAAAAATCAACAAAAATGGTAATGAGGATAATCGCATTTCTTTAATAATTTCTTTGATATCGAATACTGGTCTTTTAAAAAGTGAATTTCTGAAATTATAAACCATAAAGAAAACAATAGGCAATAATAAAATATTTACAGTCCTTCCATGAGCTTTAATAAGAGAATAGAATAAAACTATTGCTGTTATTCCAATAATATAGGTTACAAATAAGCGAAAAAAGAAATTGCCTTTTATGTCGAAAAAGCTAGCGATGAGTTTACCAATGCTATAGCAAATTAGCAATGCTAATACTCCGTAAAATAATTGAATAAAAAATATCGTCCACATGTTTACTTACATTTGATTCAGATTGTGAAAATTAATATCATAATAACTTGATTCTTGAAATTGTATTGGGATAAAATGAAATCACTTTGTTGTAATTTAATCTTTTATATTTGAAATATTTTCTCAAAATTCCTATCATACATTAGTTCTCACATTAAAAATAATTAATGTAATTTAGGCCGTAAAAAGAAAAATAGAGTACCATTTTTTTCTTATGAAAATTTGAATCTAAAGTTAAATATCTAGATTATAAGCAGTTTTTATGTGATAAAGAGGTCTTTTCCGAACTTCAGTGTATATTGCGGATAGATATTTACCAATAAAACCTAATAGTAGAATTGTTAAGCTGCCAAAGAGGAAAATTGCCAAAATAATTGATGTAAAACCTGCTGGAACATCAAAAAATATGAATTGAATTAAATGATATACTGATACAAGAATTGTAACCAAAAGTGCAATCCAGCCAAAGTGAATCATCATATTTAATGGTGCATTTGATAAACTTATAAGCATATCAAGCATATGATTGAATCTTTTTATAAAGGTATAGTGACTATTTCCAATAGTTCTTAATTTATTTTCA
>Ga0302286_10001622_pt1 | contig 16441 bp, 13 predicted proteins | sample III_Fen_E2_3_FD_198765 | JGI IMG/M metagenome (GOLD analysis project Ga0302286, IMG submission 198765) | Peat permafrost microbial communities from Stordalen Mire near Abisko, Sweden - III_Fen_E2_3 | ecosystem: Environmental > Terrestrial > Soil > Wetlands > Permafrost | place: Sweden: Abisko...
CGTACCTGCCAGCTGGCTATTCAGTCGATGATAAACGGTGGTCAGCGGATTCGTCCCTTATTAACAATCCTGGCTTACTCGGCCTATACCCCGGTAATTTCAGAAGAGATGCTTTCTGCGCTATCCGTGGTGGTAGAGTGTTTTCATAAAGCGTCGCTCATTCACGACGATGTGGAAGATAATGATGATTTCCGCTATGACATTGAAACTGTCCACAAATTGAATGGAACGGCAGTAGCCATCAATACTGGAGATTTCTTGTTGGGAAAGGGTTACGAATTGTTGGGGAAATTACCCTTAAAACCGGTAACTCTTGCAGCATGCTTCCATATGGTTGCCAGCGGACATGTGGCTTTGTCACTGGGACAGGGAGCCGATTTACTTGCCAGTTCAGGTAAAACTATTCTATCACTCGAACAGCAACTCCAGATCTTTGAACGGAAAACAGGTTCTGCCATTCGGGTAGCATTATTACTTGGTGCGGTAGCAGCCAATGCTCCTGAATGCGATCTGGCTATCCTTAAAACTTTTTCAGGTTATTTTGGAATAGCCTACCAGATTAAAGACGATCTGGATGAATTCCGTGATGCCAACGAACATACCCAACCGGCTGATTATCCTCTGCTGCTTTCACTCTTAGCGCGGAATACGGATGAATCGACATCTGCAAATCTACAGTTGATTTATACTGAAAATGACAGGATCAGGATTTCTGAAATGATCCGTGAAAATAAGATTGATACTATTGCGGAACAACTTCTCCACGAATACACGGACAAAGCATATCGGGAACTCGATAAGCTGGAGAATCTGAAAATGAAACTGAGCTTGTATACCGTTCTGGGAAAAATATTCTGATTTTATTACTGTGAATGATCCTTCCGCAAATATTCCTATGTACAGGCAGATGATCGGTTTGCTCCACCATGCAATATCCTTACTCGATGAACAAGGTAGGGAAGAAGTAATCCGATTTATACTTAGTCAACAGAATCCCGATGGAGGGTTTATGGACCGAGGCGGAAAATCAGACTGGTATTATTCGCTTTTTGGGATGTTGATATTGAGTGCATGGGGCATGGAGACAGGAAAGGGGAAAGAGGAAAAAGGAAAAGGGAAAAGGGAAGAAGATGTTGATTCAAGATTAACGGATCGCAACCTGCAACCCGTAGCCTTCAGCCCGCAACTCGTTGATAAATCATTACTTAAACTCTCACGATTTGTATTAGGGCAATCATCAACAGAAATACCCGGGTTCATTGAGCAATGTTGTGTAGTGCTGCTTCAGAAGGAATTGAAATCAAGCCAGATTTCATGGATTAGCAATATAGTTTCATTGGGAAGATCTTTCAGTAAAGAGAGGTATTCCATCAATCTATCGTACCGGAGTTTTGTGCTGTTCCTGACTTTGGATTGCGTCTTTCCATTCCGCAGGATTTTAAACGTGGGAATCAGGAAAATGTCGGCACGAACAACGGTCGATGCAAATTCGCCCTGTTCGGAAGTTGCTGCCAAAGTTTTCATGCAAAAAATGATGAATCGGGATGGAAATTCAGAGCAGAATTTATTGAAGAAGTTTGCTTGCGAAACAGGTGGTTTTAAAGCATTTTTACAGCTTCAACAAGCCGATATGCTATCAACAGCGGTAGCTCTTTTTGCAATGAACTACGCCCAATATGATTTGCGTTTATTAAAACCTGGTTGTCTTGAATTCATTCAGCAAAACTTTGCTTGTGGAGCCTTTCTTTCTGGCGATGGAGATCAAACCGCAGATACGGAATATACCTTCTATGGGTTACTGGCTCTTGGCTTGCTGGCAGAGTGACACCAGGCAAAACATAACATCAGAGCGCAAAATTCACCGATATCTTGTTTTGTAATGCTCTTATATTTACATTTATAAAATAAATGTAGTATAAGCGTTTACTCAATTAAAGATAAAAGCAAAGGGCTTAATCAACGATTGCTTGCCGATTGTCTAAAATCCAATATCTTACATAGAATTCAAAACCAGAAAATGCTAATCAACCATGAAACTTTTCACCAACAATTTAATGAACTCAGTAGCCAATTGCTGCAAAAACGCAACAGTAAAGGTTATTGGGATGGTAGATTGTCTTCGAGTGCATTGGGAGTGGCAGTGGCTATTACGGCGCTACATTTTTACGATGCTGAGGGTAATGCTTCTGAAATCTCAGCAGGACTAAATTGGTTGCAAAACAATGCGAATGCCGATGGAGGGTTTGGCGATTCACCGGAAAGTATCAGTAATGTAAGTACCAGTTTGCTATGTTATTCGGCGGTAAAAGCTTGCAGCAATGATAATCACTGCGGTCCCTTGCTCCTGAAAACAAGCGATTATCTGCGTTACCAAAACATCGATGTCAACTCTGGAAAGTTAATTCAGGCTATTCTTGAATTTTATAAAACTGACCGTACCTTCTCGGTTCCTATCCTCACTATGTGTGCATTGTGCGGTGTGCCGGGGCGGGAAGCCTTTGATTCTATTCCTCAATTGCCATTTGAATTGTCCCTGTTGCCCCGGTCGTTTTACCGCATGCTGAATCTGAGTGTGGTGAGTTATGCCATTCCGGCATTGGTTGGAGTTGGCATAGCGATATTTCGATTTAAGAAGAGGAAAAATCCACTGATGCGCCTGATTCGCAAAGCCTCCATAAGCAGATCCCTTGCATTACTGCGGAAAATACAACCAAGGAGTGGAGGTTACCTGGAGGCTATTCCGCTCACTGCATTTGTATGTTTGTGCCTGGTCGAGTCTGGATTTCGCGATCTTGGAGTTGTTCGTGATGGTATTGCATACCTGAAGCATACGCAACGTGAAGATGGCAGCTGGCCTATTGACATTGATTTGTCGACCTGGGTAAGTACGTTGGCGGTAAAATCACTTCGAAGTAAGCTGGATGTTGTACTTGATTCTCAGGATAAACAGGATATCACCAATCATTTACTGGCGATACAAAATAAACATGAACATCCGTTTAATGGAACGCAACCGGGTGGATGGGGCTGGACTTCACATGCCGGCTCGGTACCCGATGGCGACGATACCCCAGGAACAATAATTGCTTTAATCGCTTTGAACCTAAAGCATCCAGAACTAATCAGAAGTCAGGTGATATTGGGATGCAAGTGGTTACTGCAGCTTCAAAACAACGATGGTGGCTTCCCAACCTTTTCAAGGGGATGGGGCAAGCTGCCGTTTGATCAAAGCTGTTCGGATTTAACTGGTCATAGTATTCTGGCTCTGGCTAAGACAGTGCATTATTTTAGTGAATCACTAAGCAAAGAGCAAAGAAGACAAATACGCAAGTCGATTATAAAAGCGATGATTTACCTGGAAAGACAACAAAATCCTGCCGGATACTGGTTGCCTTTATGGTTTGGAAATCAGCACACAGCAGATTGTTCTAATCCAGTTTATGGTACATCCCGTGTGGTTTCTTACCTGAATGAAATATTGGATACACCCCTTGGAGATGAATACAAAGTAATTCTGCAGCTAATGGTTGATCGGGGATGTAGTTATCTGGTTTCGTCGCAGAATATGGACGGAAGTTGGGGTGGAAATGCAAATATTCCTGGAACCATTGAAGAAACTTCACTTGCTATTACTGCACTGGTCAGAAATGCTTATCCGAAGGAGTGTACTTTGGGTATTAGCTGGCTGGTTGAAAAATCAAAATCCGATGGGTTGGTTGCTTCTCCAATCGGATTGTATTTTGCCTCGCTCTGGTATAGCGAAGAATTGTATCCTGTAACAGCTTATCTGGAATGTTTGTCGACGACAATTGAATCTAATCTTTCACTTCAATTACTGACTGACTCATTTTAACTTTCTTATTGAATGATTAAATATTTTATTTTCAACTGTATCCAGGCAATTTATATTTATTGACCGAATGGCACATAAATGTCCTTGACGGTAATTTCCATTTCCTTGCCAATTTTGTCACGAACAAGTGATGGGATTATAATCCCGTATTCTTCAGGCGTAACTTTGAATTTGGCGGTTGCCACCAATTTGCCATCCTCCAATCCGATCGTTCCCGGCACAGTAATTGATTTTTCTACTCCATGAACGTTTAACTGTCCAGTGATTTTTATACTGGCAACAGGAGCTTTCAGCATAGCTTTGTTGAATCCATCAATTGTTCCTTTAAATTTTGTTTTTGGGAACTTGCTGCTTTCCATATAGTTTTCGTTGAAATGCTCTTCCATTAAGGCGCGTTTAAAGTGGAAAGTGGTCATGAGTGCCTGAAAAATAATTTCGCCCTTACTGGCATCGAGAATCGCTACTGCTTCATTACTTTCTCCGAGAATATCTTCCAACGGAGTGGAAGAATAAAACGAGATATAGGCATTTTTTGCAATAAATTTATCTTGTCCAAATACGCTCACTGAAGTTATCAGTAAGATCAGTATAATAAGTTTATTCTTCATGATATTCAAATTATTTAGAAAATGCAAAAACTCTCGAAATGTTGAATCCAAGGTGGATTCCACCGTTTCCCCAGCTATCCGTAGTTTGTGGTATAAACGTTCCTTCGCGCATACCCTGCGAATTAGTCAGCATGATTTGGAAAACATGACCGCCTGTTTCAATGTCAATCCCAACAGAGGCTGAATTGTAATACCTGGTTTCCATAACTTTCGCATTCGGATTTAAAGTATAGAAATATTCAGCATTAAGCGAAAGACGTTTCGATAATTTATAACGTGCACCAAATCCCATAGCGAATATGTCGTTTTTATCCAGTTCTGTTTTTGTCAGATTACGGTGTATAAAAGTCGGCGATAATTGAAACGAAAACTGATCATTGAACTTTCTTGCTATCAGTATTTGATTTACGTAAGTGAGTCTGGACGAAAAGTAGTTGACCCTTGGAGCAAATGTCGTTGGTGTTAACTGAATCCTTGTAGTGTCAAATTTCATAGAGTTCACTTCAATTGAAGTAAGATAGCTCACAGATACAGGCATCGATTTTTCTCCTGAAGATTGTCGCAATAGTTTAAATTTGGCAAATGAATCGTAAATCTTATTTAAACTCCCCCGGCCAACTCCAAGCATTAACCAATCTGTTAAGCCGTATTCAAGGCTAAAATGGATGTTCGACCGGTCTAATCCATATAAACCATAGGCACCGTCATTTAAGGTTCCGAAACGATGAGAAATACGGAAGTCGAGTTGCTTTTTCTTCATCTGTTCAACGGAATGCCCATTGATGATGCGGCTTGCCTTGAAGCTTGCAGTAGCATAATTCACTGTTGGTTTTGTCTGGGCATCTAAAAGTGCGTCCAGATCCTGACTGTAAACATTCCCTGAGAAGAAAAGAATGAATAATCCAATTAATATATAGTATTTTCTCTTCATTATTTGAATTCTAATTGTTTGGTGATTTATTGTCTATCCATTTCTGTATTTGTTTAATTTCGCAATCAGCCAGTTTCCCGCCACCTATAGGCATATCGTGCCCACCAATATGGTTAAGTGAATTCATTAATTGTCCGCTAATTACATATTTCTGAACATCGCTGTATTTTTGAAGGTAAAATCCCCCGCCAGCTGAAGATGAAGTGGCATGACATAACAGACAAGGTTGTAGAATTGTGGTTACTGTACCTGAAAAAGTAACTAAAGTATCATCACAAGGACTGGATTGCTTTGGATAGAGACGCTCTTCATTGTCATAATAGCATCCTGAGATAAATGCGATGGACAGAATTAGTATTATTCTTATTGCACGGTTCATATATTGTGTTTTATTTTACTTGAGTTATACCTGTTAAATTTGTAAAGCCAACAATTAATTTGGACTGGCACCCTGTTCGATCCATAACCTGATTAGCGTCCTCTTGCTGGTTGGCAGGGTAATTTTAGGAGGCATAATCTGAAATGTGCTAATCATAGCCTGATAGGACTTACTTTTAGAAACATTATAAGGCACTACTGACCTCAGTATCCCAATGGAATCATTTAAATTTAATCGACTCTCACTGCCATTCCCATTATGACATGTTCCACAGTAGCTTTGAAAGATTGGTTTAATTTCGGAAAAAGGAATAGGAGCAAACTTTGCGGCAGGAATCTCATCATGTTTACATGAATCTAAAAGAAAAATGACTGACACTAAACCTGTAAAAAGTAACACTAGAAGAGATCTATGTTTTTTAATTTTCATAGTTAAAGGATAAATTAATGATGTAAACAATATAACAATAGACACGCGACATTGATCAACAATGCCTATTAAATGGAATCATTATAAATAACAATTTTGTTTATCTAACTATGAGTTGTGTAATTTTATTGTGTAATGGAAATAGATTATACATAGGGCATCATCTTAATTACCTCGCTTTCAGTGGTCAGATATTCTTTCATGAGGTTCGCCGTCAGGCAGGAATGTACAGGTATAATCTCGATCAGGATTCCTGGTTTGAAGTAACTTAGATCGCGTGGAGAAATCTTTAATATCCCATGCTCCTGCGATAGTCCATGGAGATAATTTTTTTCATCCAACAGAATTTTTTTATCGTCTACATTGACAATTATTCTTCCGAAAAGTGGCTTTCCATCAATATTAATGATTGAATCTTTACCAAAATGGATTGCCCCACCATAAATCACAACTTCATTTCTCGACGGATGAACTGCAATGACTGGACATACCATTCGGACCGCTATATCGGTTAGTTTACAGACTCCTAATTTGAACTGCATTAAATCATAAAACACAAAATTCCCCGGACGGATTTCATCCACATCATCAAATTTATCGCAGAGGCTACATGAAGGGGTGTCACCCAGCGAAATCATGAGTTCGGGCCACTCGCTTTGGTACCTGGCTTTTAATGCTTTCATTTTCAACAAGGCATCAAAATGCCTGCTGAATATGTCATGGGTTGAATTCGCCTGATATGTGTGCCCGGTATGTGAGAGGAATCCTTTAAATTCAAGCAATGGCGACTTTTGAATATTCGCAAGTAACTGATCGATTAAAGGATTTCGGTTTGCTTCAATTCCTGTACGGTTGTACCCTGTGTCTATTTTGATGAAGACCCCTGTATGCCAGGTTATCTGGTTCTGAAGAGCTTCAAGACCTTCCTGATTTTCAATCAGAACATTTAATTTAATTCTACCGGCGAGTTCATTGATCTCAGGGATCTCCAGAATATTGACAGATAATGCTATGGTAATATCATCCCACCCGTTATCTGCAAAATAACTTGCCATGAGGTAGGAGGAAACAGTAATGCACTTAACGCCTGCTGCCCGAAACCATTCTCCGATTTGGGCTGATTGGTGTGTTTTAAAATGTGGCCTGAATGTTAAATGCAATTCATTGGCTTTACGAACCATATTCTCAATATTTCGTAAAGCTATTTCCTTATCAAGCAATAATGTTGGCCGGATGATTTCCATTTCAGGTTATTAGGCACGATTAACCAATAGATTAAGAGTTCTAAAATAGTCATTCCTTATCAATATCAAAATACATCTGTAAAAGAACTTGTATAAAAGAAAAAGGAGACAGTTTCCAGTCTCCTTTTTCTTTTACTCTCCTAAAAAAATGGTTTGTGCTCTGTTTGGCCCGACTGAGGCAATCGTAACCGGTATACCCACCTGTTCCTCAATAAAATTAATGTAATTATTAAATTCTTCGGGAAATTCATTCTGACTCGATAATTGTGTCAGGTCAGCCAGCCATCCCGGTAATTCAACATATACTGGTTTTACCGTATCATTCAACTCGAAAGGAAACTTATCAGTTACTTCTCCACCAATATCATAGCCTGTGCAAATCTTAATGGTTTCAAATTTGTCCATAACATCGGCTTTCATCATGATCAGTTCAGTTACCCCATTGAGCATGATTGAATATTTTAATGCAACCAGGTCCAGCCAGCCACAACGACGTGGACGTCCTGTTGTTGAGCCATATTCGCGACCTACATCACGCATATTCTGTCCGTCCAGATCAAACAACTCAGTTGGAAACGGCCCCATGCCCACACGGGTACAATAGGCTTTAAAGATACCATATACATTGCCGATTTTATTCGGAGCGATTCCCAATCCTGTGCAGGCACCGGCGCAAATCGTGCTCGAAGAAGTAACAAAAGGGTAAGATCCAAAGTCGATATCCAGCATGGTGCCCTGAGCTCCTTCAGCCAATACCGATTTGTTGTCGGCCAGGCTTTCATTGATCAGGTGCTCGGTATCAACAATTTTAAATGTTTTTAATATCTCAATTGCATCCATCCATTCTTTTTCTGTTTCTGCAAGAATCGAAGCGTAATTGAAATGGTAATAGTTTTCGAGTAAATCTTTATGCGCCTGAATCCTTGATGTATATTTCTCTGTGAAGTTTTCGAACAGATCACCGACTCTCAATCCCTCACGTCCAATCTTATCACGGTAAGTTGGCCCGATTCCTTTTAAGGTTGAACCAATTTTGGTGAGGCCTTTGGCTTCTTCAGAGGCAGCATCCAGAAGGCGGTGTGTCGGTAGAATCAAATGGGCTTTTTTCGAAATATATAAGCTTTTGTGAAGATCGATGCCGTGCTTACTGATCGATTCAACTTCTTTTACAAAAATGATCGGATCAATAACCACTCCATTGCCAATTACGTTTAATTTGTTTTCACGAAATATACCTGAAGGGATGGTATGCAAGACCTGCTTGAAATTGTTGATTTCCAAGGTATGGCCTGCGTTCGGGCCTCCCTGAAATCTTGATATAACATCATATTTTGGAGTCAGTACATCCACAATTTTTCCTTTACCTTCGTCGCCCCACTGGAGACCTAACAAGACATCTACTTTCATTTTTTATCGGGATTATATAAGATACATTGAACTGGTTTCGAATGTGTGCATTCTCATCACTGAACTTCATCATTACAGTAGGTAAACCTATTGAAATGAATAATTCATAAATGTTTAAACACGATAATCCGCGAAAACTGAATATTGTAAGTATCAATTTTCACGGAATTGGTTGTTTTATCTGAGCGATAAAATTACAAATTATTTACTGAAGTACAGATAAAATTAATGCCTAAAAGTATGCAAGGAATTAATTCGTTCAAATTGAATCGGGTTGAATTGGAAGTGAATCGACTTTCGGATTGTTGAATTGTCCGTAAATATAAAGGGTGTGATGTGACAAACTAAAATTGCTTTTAAGGCAGATATCTTCAATGATTTCCTTCAGGCGGGGATCATAGAATTCAGTGAGTGAACCATTTCTGAGATCAATTAAATGGTCGTGCAGTGGTATGGCAAAAGCCTTTTCAAATTGGGCTATGTTTTTGCCAAACTGATGCCTGATAATCAGTTTGCAGTCAAGGAGTAAATCCATTGTATTGTACAATGTGGCTCTGCTGACCCTGTAATTCTTGTTTTTCATTGAAATGTATAGCGACTCAATATCGAAATGTCCTTCCCGCGAATAAATTTCTTCAAGAATGGCAAAACGTTCAGGAGTTTTTCGGTGTTCATTGGTCTCAAGATATTCAATGAACATGCGTTTTACTGCTTCTTTGTTCTTTTGGCTATTCATATTTAAACCAATTAAAAATAAGAATCAAAAATAATATATTTTTCCGACAATGAGTGTGGCGGATGGTTTATTGCTGAATTTTTTCAATCCGTTCGATCTTGTCTATTCCCTTGATCTTTTTCAATTGAATAATAAGTTCGCTTAAATCCTGAACACTATGTATATAAAGATATAGTTCACCCTCAAATATACCATCGTGAGTATCGAAATGAACCGTGCGCATGTTGATGTTGTTTTGTTTTGAAATGATGGTGGTGATTTCGTTAACTACACCAACCCTGTCGAACCCACTGAGCCTGATTCTGGACAGGTAGGATAGTCTCTTGAATTTTGTCCATTCAGCCGTGATGATCTTATCGCCTTGCTGTGACATGATCTTTAAAGCTTCAGGACAATTTCTCTTGTGGATAATAATCTGCTCATCATCTGAAACATATCCCACTACATCATCCCCGGGAATCGGGTTACAGCATTTAGCCAGAGAATAGTTCGATTCTTCAGGATCTTCCTTCAGAATAAATGGAATTTTCTTATCAATTTTACCCGCTATAACAGGTTCTTCTTTTTTTTGTGCAAACGAAAGCTTCCAGAACTTGGCCAATTTATTCTCACGTCTGGTCTGAAGCACTTCATCAAGATGGTCAAGTTCCAGGAATCCCATACCCACCTGGGCATATAGCTGCTCCTTATTGGTAAGATTATAGTAGGAACTTAATTTTTTCAGGGTGTCAGAAGAAGGTAATATATTATGCTTAGCCAACTCATCTTCGATGATTTTACGTCCCTGTTCGATGTGCCCCTTTCGGTTTTGCTTAAATGATTGTTTGACTTTGGCTTTGGCCTTGGCTGTGATGAGAAAGGTAAGCCAGCCCAACTGAGGCGATTGTGTCCTTGATGAAAGTATTTCGACCTGATCACCGCTCTGCAGAACATGCGAAACAGGAACCAGTTTATGATTAATTTTAGCTCCAATGCAATGATTTCCAAGCTCGGTATGTATTTCATAGGCAAAATCTATTACCGTTGCATTCTTGGGCAAATTTACCATTCTGCCTTTAGGCGTAAATACAATGATCTCCGATGAAAACAGGTTCATTTTAAATTCATCCAGAAATTCAAGTGCATCTGATTCAGGATTCTGAAGCATTTCCTTAATCTTCTCCAGCCATCGATCCAGTTCGTTTTCTACATCCTTAATGTTCTTGTATTTGTAATGTGCGGCAAATCCCCGTTCAGCGATTTCATCCATTCGTTGTGTGCGAATCTGTATTTCAACCCACTGGCCTTGAGGTCCCATGACTGTTACGTGCAAGGCTTCATAGCCATTTGCTTTGGGAATGGTAATCCAATCGCGGATACGATCGGGTTTGGGCTTATATATATCTGTAACCAGTGAAAGGATATCAAAGCATTGCCGTTTTTCAGAAACATTTGTTTTAGGATTAAAGACTATACGTACGGCCAGTAAATCGTAAACTTCATCAAACGAAACACTTTTGGTTTGCATCTTATTCCAGATGGAATAAATAGATTTCAGACGCTCTGTGATTACAAAATCAATGCCCTCCTGTTTCAGTTGTTCTTCAATGGGACGGATAAACTCGGTTACCAGGTAATCTCTTTTCTCCCGTTGATTTTGAAGTCTGAATTGTATCTGGTTAAAAGCATCGGGGTGTTTGTATTTCAGGCTTAAATCTTCCAGTTCCGACTTGATGGCATACAATCCCAGTCGGTGGGCCAGGGGAGCAAAGATATAAAGGGTTTCAGCCGCGATTTTTAACTGCGATTGAGGAGCCATTGAATCAAGGGTGCGCATGTTGTGGAGTCGGTCAGCAAGCTTAATCAGGATAACCCTTACATCGTCCGATAAGGTCATCAGCATCTTCCTGAAGTTATTGGCCTGCTTGGAATCGTGCTGTGGGGTAAACTCATCGGTAAGTTTGGTTAACCCGTCAACAATGGAAGCCACTTTTTCTCCAAACAGGTTATTAATGTCTTCAAGTGTATAATCGGTATCCTCAACCACATCATGACACAAAGCTGCAATGATGGAAGTGGCGCTTAGCCCGATTTCTTCAATGACTATTTTCGCAACGGCAAGGGGATGTATTATGTAAGGCTCACCTGATTTTCTTTTTACCCCGGCATGGGCATTGTTGGCAAACTCAAAAGCTTTTCGTATCCGAACGATTCCATCGTCCGAAACCTTATGATCGCATGCTTTTAGCAATTCGTCAAAATAGTCCTGTATTAATCGTTCTTCTGCCTTGGTCTGAAGTTTTGTCATTTCTTGTTAATTCTTTTCTCTATCCCGGTTTATCCTGAAAAGTAAAGATATATCTTTTCTGAAAAAAACTTTAAATCAGGAGTTTTATTCAATCAGAATAAAACAAAGAATTAAAACATAGGTTGAATAACTGTTACTGACAGTGAACTATTTTATCCACAGGATAGAAATTTCCCATTGGATTCAATAAGCAGTCTTATCGAAATATCCCTGTTTATTGAATTTCAATCACCGGAACAGTTTATTATTCGAAGCGCAAGCTCTCTATCGGATCAAGTTTTGAAGCCTTTTGTGCAGGATAATATCCCGAAAGAATGCCTACAAAAAAGCAAAGCACTACCCCTACCACGATCCAGATCCACGGAACAAAGAAGGGTGTCCCGATCATACTCGCCACTCCGTTTCCGGCCAGGATGCCCAAAACGATACCCACTGCACCGCCAATCTGACCAATAACAATCGATTCGATCAGAAATTGCTGCCTTACAATTTTCGAGGTCGCGCCCATCGCTTTGCGGATCCCAATTTCACGGGTGCGTTCGGTGACTGAAACCAGCATGATATTCATCAGGCCGACAGCCGCGCCAAACAGTGTAATTAATCCAATGATGGTGGCTACAAGGGTTATGTTCTGAATGTTTTTAAGCAGGATATTGACCAGGTTATCGCTTTTTTCTACATTGAAATCGCTTTCATCCGCAGGATTCAGGTTTCTGATCACCCGAAATATTCCCTCCGCTTCCCCTATGGCTGGATCAACCAATTCGGTATTATTGACCTTCACCTGAATTGCAAAATTCATCTGTGGGCGCGAGAAGTAACTTCTTACATTGGTAAACGGGAGCAGGCACAGCTGATCTCCACCAGAACCAAATCCCAGGCCTTTTGACGCCATCACTCCCACCACACGGTACTTTCCCCCTCCGATACTGATTACCTTTAACAAGGGATTCTCACCCTTGCGGAATATTTTCTTAATGACACCATCGCCAAGAATGACCACATTTCTCCCGGCAATGACTTCCTCTTCCGTAAAATTGCGTCCGACACTGATTTCATTTCCCGAAGTAAACAGATAATTCTCGTCCACTCCCTGAACCGATACATTGGGATTGGTTTTTTGAGATTCATATTTAACAGTTGCTGTACCGGTTGCATTGGTTGATATGGAAACCGATGAAGGGAAGACATATTTTTCTTTAAATTCCTTCGCCTGGTAGAAACTAATGTATGAATAATTTCTCGTACGGTAGCGTTTATTCCCAACCTGGATGCGCATACCCCTCGAATTGAGTGTAAATGTATTCGCCCCCATAAAGGTGAATTCCTTTGTGATCGAGTTTTTTATCGAGTCGATGGCCGTCAGAATTCCCACCAATGCTGTGATTCCCACGGCAATGATACATACGGTAAGAATGGTCCTGAGCAGATTGCTCCGAATGGATTGAAGTGCGATCTTAAGGTTCTCAAAAAAGAGTGTTCCGAATCTCATAATGGTTTTATTTGTCGAGCTTTTAATAGGTCACAGATGTTGGTAAATAATTACATTAACGGTCCCTGAAGTAAACTGCCTCCTGCAAGAAAATGACCATTTGATGGAATGGGATAGAAACACCGGAGCATTTTGCCGAAAAAACCGCGTAAATGCGAGTCCCTTTTATGTCAGCAGGAATGAATACCGGCAGGTTATGGTTATTGTTCAGACTAATAACGGGAGATATCAAAGTGCCACCTTGTGTATACCTTGTGTATACCTTGTGTGTACCTTGTGTATACCTTATGTGTTCAGGAATAAATAAGGTACACACAAGGTACACTTAATTTATAGATAAGCTATAATTAAATAGGCAACCTGGTGCAATTCCCATGTCATCAGGATAGGAGTGAATCCCTGAATTGAGGGCTGAAATTACTTTTCGTCTTCCTGTTTTATGGAAAATAGTCAGTTCTGAATACTTTCCTGATTCGTTTTACGACCAATTGGAAAATATATTCGATTTTTCCAGAAGTAATAAATTTATGTTTTTTAATATGGTATTATATCTTATTGATGTACAGTCAGGTATGGATTTAGGTTGTAAATTTTAATATTTTTTAACATTTATGATTTGTCTTTTACAGGACTTCAGCTTAATAAGAATACTATTTGAGCTTATTTTGTAATATATTTTATGAATATCAATCTTAATTTACTATTATTTTATGATCTGCATATTCGAAGTTTTATCCATAGAGATTCCTGATTTTAAGAGAATTATCCAAATTGACACTGAACATACTTTTGAAGATTTTCATCGTACGATTCAAAATGCATCGAATTTTGATACGTCACAGCTTGCATCATTTTATTTAACTGACCAACACTGGAAAAGACATGTTGAAATCAGTTCTCTCGATTCCGGGTCAAGTACTCCAAAAATCAGGAGTATGCGACAAACAAAACTGGAAGATTACATTTCAGAAGCAGGGCAAAAATTAATTTATGTCTTCGATTTCTTTAATGAACGTTTTTTATATTTAGAATTAAAGGAGATACTTATGAAAACAGATTTAAAAGAAACATTTGTTGCTTACGAAAAAGGCCTAGCGCCTCCTCAATTTTTGATTAATGATTTTGATAGTCCTGAAGTTGATCTTATCGAACCCAGGGATTCGTATAAGAGTTTCGGTGATCTGGAAGACTATTATGAGATTTTTGGAGAAATGGATGCATAACAAATGGGGGCTTTTAAGTCCCCTTCTTTTTTTGTATTAATGCCTATCTTTGTGCTCCATACAAATGAATAGGATGAAAACATTAATCGTGGTGCTTGGACCCACCGGAGTCGGAAAATCAGCTATTAGTTTACAACTTGCCCAACATTATCATACAGAAATTATTTCAGCCGATTCACGTCAGATCTTTCGTGAATTATGTATCGGCACTGCTGTTCCTTCCGTCAAAGAGCTGAATGTTGTCCCTCATCATTTTATACAAACCAAATCCATCCTCGACTATTACAATGTCAGCGAATATGAAGTCGAAGCATTGAGTCTGATCAGCAGGCTTTTTGAGACCATGAATCCCCTGATTTTAACCGGAGGCTCCATGTTGTATGTTGAAACCCTGTGCAGAGGAATTGACGATATACCGAATGTTTCGGCTGAAGTCAGAAATGAGGTTGTTGAATGGTATAAAACCTATGGTCTGGAGGCACTACAGCAGCGATTACTTGAGATTGATCCTGAATATTATCGTATTGCAGATCTGAATAATCATAAACGACTGCTTCATGCCGTTGAGATTCATCAAATGACAGGGAAGACATTTACTTCATTCCGAACAAATACCGTGCGTGAAAGGCCTTTCCGAATTATAAAAATAGGAATCAACCAGGACCGTAAGGTTTTATACGAACGGATCAATGAACGGGTCGATCGCATGATTGAATCCGGTTTGGTTGAAGAAGCTAAAACAGTATACGTGCATCGAAAATTAAATTCCATGAATACAGTGGGGTACAAGGAATTGTTTTCATACCTGGATGGAGAGTGTACGTTGGAGGAGGCCATAGACCTGATAAAACGAAATACCCGCAAATATGCACGGAAACAACTGACCTGGTTTAGGGGCGATTCTGAAATACAATGGTTTGAGCCCGATCAGGTTCTCGAAATAGTAAGTTATACCGATCAAAAAATGAGAGAATTAGGGTCAGTCAAGTAGTCTGAAAATAAAAAATGCCATCAAGGCTCCAGGACACCAGATCACACGAAGACTTAATAATCATACAGTATCTTTGGTGAAACTTAGTGAATTTGTGTCTTTGTGGCAAGAAATATAGTTTTAGGAGTTGACTCAATACAATACTTATTTTTGACCAATTTACTTTCCCAATTGATAAACATGTTGCACATTTGTTGAAAGTATACTTAACCGTAAAAAATTGAGAACCATTAAGATTATTGGCCCTGCTTACCCGTACCGGGGAGGTATTGCCACCACCAATGAGAGACTGGCCCAGGAATTTGCTTCCATGGGATATGAGGTTGAAATTGAAACTTTCACCTTGCAATATCCATCGTTTCTTTTTCCCGGCAAAACCCAATACAATCTAAAGAAGGCTCCTGAAGGACTACAAATTAAGAGAACTATAAATTCTATTAATCCTTTTAACTGGTTAAAAACAGCCCGGCGAATCAGACGCCAAAAACCTGACCTTGTAATCATACGATACTGGATGCCATTCATGGCGCCCTGTCTTGGAACTCTTGCCTCGCAGATACGAAAGAATAAGCATACTATTATTATATGCCTGGCAGATAATATCATTCCACACGAACACCGCACGGGAGATCAGTTACTGACCAATTATTTTATTCAGCGAATCGATGGTTTGATTGCCATGTCAAAAAGTGTGTTGACTGATGCTGGTTCCTTCCGAAAGGATTTGGCCCTGGGATATTGTCCTCATCCTATCTTTGATAATTATGGTGAAAGGCTCTCCTTTGAAGCAGCTAAACTGAAATTGAAGCTTAACCCGAATACCCGTTACCTTTTATTCTTTGGGTTCATCCGCGATTACAA
>Ga0302286_10001623_pt1 | contig 16438 bp, 12 predicted proteins | sample III_Fen_E2_3_FD_198765 | JGI IMG/M metagenome (GOLD analysis project Ga0302286, IMG submission 198765) | Peat permafrost microbial communities from Stordalen Mire near Abisko, Sweden - III_Fen_E2_3 | ecosystem: Environmental > Terrestrial > Soil > Wetlands > Permafrost | place: Sweden: Abisko...
GGCGTCCGGGTGATTCAATTTTTGTGTCATTAGTCATCGAAGACCGGATAAAAAAATTAGCACCCGATCATCCGGTTATTTTTGAACTTTATACAGCAACCGAACAGCTTTACCAGAAAACGGTACTTCCATTGAATGGCTCAATAACCGTTTTGAAGACTGCAACCAAAAGTGATGCTCCAACCGGCAACTGGCGGTTAGTTGCTAAAGTGGGAGGAGCCGAATTTACCAAACGTATCCGGATCGAAACCGTGAACCCCAATCGGATGAAGTTACAGTTTACCACTTCAAAAGAACAGCTTCAGGCTGGAACGAACAGTCAGACTGCACGGCTTACAGCTAAGTGGCTTCATGGTGCAACCGCCGGAGCCCTGAACGCAAAAGTAGAAATGACGCTTAAAACAACGAAAACAAGTTTTCCGAAATATGGGAACTATACTTTTGACAGTCAGATGGTAAAGTTTGAGTCGTCGGAACAAACAATTTTCGATGGAAAATTAAACGAACAGGGAGAAGTCGGATTTCCGGTTAATCTAGGGGCTTTGTCGAATGCTCCGGGAAAACTGGAAGCTGTATTTACTACACGTGTATTCGAGCCGGGTGGCGATTTTAGCATTTCGCAGTTTAATAAACCGGTCTCTCCGTTCCCAAAATATGTTGGAATGCGTTTCCCTGATGAAGATCCGAAACAGAAGATGTTAAGCTCTGGCAAGGCCAATGAACTGGATTTGGTGGTGGTTGATCCGGATGGTAAAACAACAGAATCGTCAATAGAAATCTCGGTTTATAAAATTGACTGGAGATGGTGGTGGGATGCTTCCGAAGATTTCATGGGCAATTATGTGACACAGGAACAATACAAACCGGTTATTACCAAACGCATCAGTACTTCTGCCGGCCTGGCCCGCTTCAATTTTACGATTGAAAATAAGGATTGGGGACGTTATTTGTTTATTGCAAAACTTCCTGACGGACATAGTGTTTCGAAAACTGTTTACCTCGATTGGCCTTATGGTAGTTCATCTGGTCAGCAAGGTGGTGCAACGATGTTGAGTTTCTCCACCGACAAGGAAAAATACAAAGTGGGAGAGGAGATTTTGGTAAGTTTCCCCAGTTCGGCTGATGGGAAAGCTCTGGTATCGATTGAAAATGGTTCGGCTATTCTGGATAAGTTCTGGGTTGAAACCAAAGCTGGTCAAACCAAGGTTAGTTTCAAGGCCAAAGCCGAAATGGCTCCCAATATTTATTTATACATTACCTATTTGCAGGCTCACAATCAAACCGTAAACGATCGTCCGATCAGGCTTTATGGTGTGGTTCCTGTTTTTGTCGAAAATCCGGAAACCCATTTGATCCCGGTGCTAAAAGTTGCCGACGAACTTCGGTCGCAGCAGGCATTTACGGTTGAAGTGAGTGAAAAGAAAGGAGCCGCGATGAGTTACACACTGGCCATTGTTGATGAGGGGCTTCTCGATCTTACGGCTTACCGAACTCCAGATCCGTGGAATACGTTCTTTGCCCGTGAGGCGTTGGGAGTTAAAACCTGGGATTTGTATGATTTTGTGCTGGGTGCTTATGGCGGTAAACTCGAACGGCTTTTTGCCGTTGGTGGAAGTGATCAGTTACCAGATCCGTCGAAACAGAAAGCTCAGCGGTTTAAGCCGGTTGTCCACTTTTTAGGGCCATTTACTCTTGCAAGAAATGCCCGACAGAAGCATACTGTTACCTTGCCTCAGTATGTTGGCTCGGTTCGGTTTATGGTTATTGCTGCCTCTGAAAATGCGTTTGGATCCTGCGAAAAAGCGGTTCCGGTTCGCGATCCGCTGATGGTATTGGCGACCGTTCCTCGTGTAGTTGGAATTAATGAAACCCTGGAACTACCGGTTAGCGTGTTTGCTCAAACAGCTGGTATTAAAAATGCTGAAGTTTCGGTGAGTGTAAATTCAGTACTTACCCTTACCGGAAGCGATAAACAACGGGTTGCTTTCTCTGAAGTGGGAGAAAAAGATATTCGTTTTAACCTGCGTTCAGGAATGAAAACCGGAAAGGGCGAGATTGTGGTCACTGCTCGTTCGGGAAGTGAAAAAGCGGTTTATACTGTTGAAGTTGATGTACGAAATCCAAATCCGATGTTGGTCACCAGTCAGACGGCAGTGGTGGCAGGCTCTCAGAGTAAGGAGTTTTCGTTGCTGGCGATGGGAGCTCCGGGAACCGGATCGACCACCATTGAAGTATCGTCCAATCTGCCAATGAACCTTGAAAAACGGCTCGATTATCTGGTTACCTATCCTCATGGGTGCATCGAACAAACCGTTTCTGCAGCTTTTGCTCAGCTTTTTATAAGTCAGTTTGTAAGTATCGATTTGAAGAAAAAAGCTGAGATCGAATCAAATATTCGTTCTGGAATTGATCAGCTTCGGAAATTTCAGTTAGCCGATGGAAGTTTTACGTATTGGCCAGGTAACCACGATCCATCATTCTGGGGGACATCCTGGGCCGGAAACTTTATGCTGGAAGCTGAAAATATGGGATTTGTGATTCCCGGAGAACTGAAAAAGCGATGGATTAGTTATCAGAAAAATGCAGCCAACTCATGGCGAAAAGAATTGTGCGACCGGGGAATGGTACTCGATCAGGCTTATCGTTTGTATACGCTGGCACTGGCCAATGCACCGGCAATAGGTGCCATGAACCGTTTGCGCGAAACCCCGGATTTACCGCTGGAAGCACGCTGGAAACTTGCTGCAGCGTATGTGTTGATTTCACGTCCGGAAGTTGCTGAAGAGTTGGTGGACATGACCAAACTGGAGCCAGTTGAATATAAAACGGAAGGGGTAACTTTCGGTTCGTCGTTGCGCGATCGTGCTATTTTGCTCGAAACTTTGACGCTGATGAAGAAAAAGACTTTTGCATTTGCGGTAGCAAAAACCATTTCAGCGTCTCTCTGTACCGATCAATGGATGAGTACACAAACCACCGCTGCAAGTTTATTGGCCATGTCGAAGTTTGTCGGGAAAAACAGTAATCCGGACGAACAGCTTAAGTTCCGACTTACGGTGAACGGGAAATCGGAAGACATTGTGAGCGGGAAAGCTACCTTCATTCGCGAACTTCCGTCGTTTGAAGGAAGATTACCTGTTAAAGTAAGCAGTAATACCGGTGCTGATTTGTATGTGACCATTGTTCAAAAAGGAATACCACAAAGTGTAGTTGTTCCGGTTCGGCAAAATGGATTAAAGCTTGAGGTAAGCTATGTATCGTCAGAAGGAAAACTTCTTGATAGTTCTGCAATCCCGAAAGGTTCTGATTTTTCGGCTGTTGTGAAAGTTAAAAATACCGGATTTGTGGAAGTCGATAATCTGGCACTTACGCAGGTATTTCCTTCCGGATGGGAAATTATCAACGAACGCTTGTTTGGTGGAGCTGCTGGTTCGCAGTTTACTTACCGCGACATTCGCGATGATCGTGTTCTTACTTATTTTGGATTGAAATTGGGTGAAGAGAAAGTATTCAAATTGAAGTTAAATGCTACCTATTCCGGTTCGTATTTCTTACCTCCGGTTATATGCGAAGCGATGTATAATAATGCAGTTACAGCCAATAATTCAGGAATGAAGGTGGTGGTGAAATAATTGGTAGAAGAGCATTATCGACATTTTGGCTAAAGCCTGAAATGATTTCCAATTCCATTAAGCTCCAGCTAAAGCAGGAGTCAATTCAGTAGCATTGAATGGAGATTGAGGAATAGATTGTTGTTTTTACCAATTGAATAGCCACAGGCTTTAGCCTGTGGAGAATGTGAATAAATGTTTTGGCTTTAGCCAAATTAGTTTTAATCATCCTAAATCCATTGTTATGCCTTATGTGAAAGTTTACATTCATTTTGTCTGGAGTACTAAAAACAGAGCCCAATTTCTAAGTACGAAAGAATTGAGGCGAAAAGTATGGCAACATATTGTTGAAAATGCGAAGAAGAAAGAGATTTTCATTGATTTCATTAATGGTTATGCCGAACATTGTCATTGTCTGATTTCATTGGGTGTCGATCAGTCTATCCAGAAGGTCATGCAATTGATCAAAGGCGAATCTGCTTATTGGATTAATAAAAATAAGTTGATTGAATCAAAGTTTGAATGGCAGGATGAATATTTTGCTGTTTCTGTTTCTGAATCAATAGTAGATAAAGTCCGGGATTATATTAAAAATCAGGAGGAACATCATACCAAAAAATCTTTTCAGGAAGAATATGATGAGTTTATTGAAAAATATGGATTTGTAAGAATGAAGGGATAGATTTGTGAATGTATTTTTGGCTAAAGCCTAATAGAATCTCATTTTATTAAGCTCCAGCTAAAGCAGGAGCCAATTCAGGAACTTTGAATGGAGGCTGGAGATTAAGGAATAGATTGTTGTTTGTAGCATTTGAATTGCCACAGGCTTTAGCCTGTGGGGAATGTGAATTTTTAAAATAGGCTTTAGCCGAAAAAGAATAAAGCCAATTAGATTAATAAATGAAACTTAAATTAGAAGGATCCCTTTTACATATCGTCCGAAAACACAAGATAATCTCGCTATTGATCGTGTTGTTTTGTCTTTTCTTTTTGGTGCCGGTGGTGCATTTTAAGGTTCCGTACAGCACCGTTATTGAGGCCAGTGATGGTTCGCTGCTTGGGGCAAAAATAGCTTCCGACGGACAATGGAGGTTTCCGCCGCAGGACTCGTTACCTGAAAAGTTCAAAAAATGTATTATTCATTTTGAAGACCGGAAATTCTATTTTCATCCGGGTATCAATCCGTTTGCAATCGGACGGGCTGTTGTTCAGAATTTTCGAGCCGGAAAGGTTGTCAGCGGAGCTAGTACTTTGTCGATGCAGGTGGTGCGACTTTCCCGAAAGACGAAGAGTCGTAGCTTAACGGAGAAGCTGATTGAAATGGTGCTGACCTTGCGTTTGGAGTTATCCCATTCGAAGCGTCAGATTCTTGCCATGTATGCTGCTCATGCTCCGTTTGGCGGAAATGTTGTTGGGCTGGAAGCTGCCTCGTGGAGGTATTTTGGCTGTTCTGCCAATCAGCTTTCGTGGGGAGAATCGGCCGGACTTGCAGTTTTGCCCAATTCACCCTCGCAGATTTTTCCGGGAAAAAACAGCGAACAACTTTTGCGAAAACGCGATCGTCTGTTGCATGAGTTGTTTTTGAATCATACCATCGATCAGGTGACCTATGAACTGGCTATTTCGGAGCCATTACCCGGCAAGCCTGGTCTGTTGCCCGATTTGGCACATCATCTGATGAATCGTTGTACTTCGCCCACCAATCAAACAATTGTTAGAACAACTATAGATCTAAGGTTACAGCAGGCCGCACAACGAATTATCGATCAGCAGATGCCCCAGTTGAAGGGAAATCATATCTACAATGCCGCATGTGTGGTTGCTGAAGTTAAAACCGGAAAAATTCTGGCCTACATTGGAAATGCCGACTGGAGCGATTCGCATGGCGGTGCGGTAGATATGATTGAAGCCCGGCGAAGTACCGGAAGCATACTGAAGCCTTTTCTGTTTACCGCAATGCTTGATGACGGCAAGATGATGCCCAATGCTCTGATGCCCGATTTACCGCTTTATTTTTCGGGATATGCTCCGCAGAATTTCGATCTTCAGTTTCGGGGGGCTGTACCTGCTTCCGAAGCATTGATTCGTTCGCTGAATGTCCCGGCTGTATTTATGCTGAAAAACTATACACCACCGAGGTTCCTTGATATTTTGCGCCGGGTTGGTCTGACCACTTTTACCAAAGATGCCGGTCATTATGGTTTATCTCTGATTCTTGGTGGGGGAGAAGCCAGTTTAAAAGAGCTGGTTTCAGCTTATGGATCAATGGCCAGGGTGTTAAATCGCTACAATGCTAAAGGCGATTATTCTTCGGCCGATTATCATATGATCGATTTTTTACCTTTCAATTCTCACCCTGAAATTTCTGATGGCAAGTTTGTTTTTCGGGCAGCCTCCATATGGCAAACTTTCTCTATTCTTACCGAGTTGAATCGTCCGGAGGAGGAAGCCGGATGGCAGCAACTTTCGTCGTCAGGACGATTGGCCTGGAAAACGGGGACCAGCTTTGGGTTTCGTGATGCCTGGGCAATAGGTGTAAATCCGAAATATGTGATCGGCGTATGGGTTGGAAATGCCAGCGGTGAAGGTCGTCCGGGCCTAACCGGAGGATTGGCTGCTGCACCGATTTTATTTGAGTTAAGCTCTTTACTTCATAGCGATAGTTGGTTTGAAGAACCATTCTCGGGCATGATGCCTGTGGAGGTTTGTCAGGAGAGTGGCTATCGTGCATCGGTAAATTGTACCGATGTAGATACCTTGATGGTGCCGGAGGGCTGTTTAAACAGTGTATCTTGTCCTTACCACCGGAAGGTTCATCTGGATGCAAACCGGCAATATCTGGTTAATGCAGAATGTTATCCTTCGTCGCAGATTGTCAATGAGAGCTGGTTTATACTTCCTCCGGCTATGGAGTATTATTACCGGAAGTTTCATCCTGCCTATCGTCCGCTACCTCTTTGGCTTCCCGGAAGCCGCCAAAGCAGCGAAATCCCGATGGTCGAGCTGATTTATCCCGACGATCGTTTGATGGTTTATTTACCCAAAGGAAATGAGGGCCAAAAAGGACTGGTCATTTTTCAGGCAGCGCACCGGAGAACCGGAGCCACTTTGTATTGGCATCTCGACGATGTTTATTTGGGAAGTACACGCGATATTCACCAAATGGCGGCATCACCATCGCCCGGAACTCATCAGATTTTAGTGGTTGACGAATTGGGAAATAGTACCAGCCGGAATTTTAAGGTGGTAGAATGAGGAGGATAATATTCGAAATTTTAATCCGTTTAATGTCTATTGGAAGTGCGTACCCACTTTGATTAAATTATAAAAGTGAGTTATTGGTGTCGAAAGACAAATTTTCCTTATTTTAGCTTTAATTAAGCATATTTTATTATTATACTTCATGTTTGAACTCATCAGTTTGTCTTGGTTAAAGCATAGTATAGTCATTTTTTTTATGACTTTTCTGCATGAAGATGCGGCGATTTTAGCTGCGGCATTTTCACGTGTTGAACACGGAATGCCATTGATTTATGCTTATTCCAGTATTTTTCTGGGAATTATTGCCGGAGATATTGTCATTTACAGTCTTGGCCATTTTGCACAAAAGAATGCTTGGTTGAGGACGAAAGTTATAGGTCCTAAAGTTGAACGTGTCAAACTGTGGCTGGAGACCCATTTGGTGCGTGTTCTGTTGTTGTGCCGGATTACTCCAGGGTTGCTATTCCCAACTTATGTGGCTTGTGGCTGGTTTAAAATACCGTTTAGTCGCTTTGCGTTGATTACTATTGTTTCAGGCGTTGTTTACTCGTCGATTGTCTTAACTGCAATCATTCTTTTTGGCGATTTGGTTCTGGTTCATCTTGATTACTGGGCCTGGCTGATTCTGCTGGCTGTAGTAGTTGTTTTTGGTCTTCGGAATGCACTAAAACCACGGTGGAGTGATACAACAGAACATGCAATGGGCGATTTACCTCCATCTTATCTGAAGGTATTGAAAAAATACATGCCTAACCTGAAACATAAATTCAACGGGATGCCTTCTCTGGAGGGTATTAAGCGCGTTGTTTCCTTTGCCGAACGGTTGCCCAATGGATTGTTTTATATTCCGGTTGGTTTTCGCTGGCTTTGTCTGTCGGTTCGTTACCGAAGTCTGACTTTGCCTACTGTTTCTAATCCTAACATTGAAACCGGTGGCTTTTGGGGAGAATCGAAAAGTGATATTATGGGGCAGGTTGGGGACGATCATCAATCGTGGGTGGCCGAATTTGTAACTCTTCATCGTAATGGAGACGGTGCTCAGGCTGATTATGAAAAAGCTCTGGATATGATGGAAACCAAAGGACTTGACTTTCCTATTGTTGCCAAGCCGGATGTGGGCTGGCAAGGATATGGAGTCCGTTTGGTTGAAGATCGTGCGCATTTACTGCAATATATTACGTCTTATCCTTCAGGTGCAGAAATGGTACTTCAGCGACCAGTTCCGCATGATGGTGAAGCCGGTGTTTTTTATGTAAGGCTACCGGGAGAAAAGCATGGACGTATTCTTTCGGTCACTTTACGCTATTTCCCCTATGTATATGGTGACGGGGTATCGACTCTAAGCGAGTTGATAAAAAATAGTCCCCGTTCGAAAATACGTGCCGATTTCTATCTGGGTGGAAAATCGGAACACATGGGATTTGAAAAAGAATATCTGGAGATGGTTCCTTCTGATGGAGAATTAATCCGTTTGTCGTTTATTGGAAGTATTAGGGTTGGTGGACTTTATCGTAATGCCAGTCATTTAATTACGCCGGAATTGACCAAACGGTTTGACGAAATTGCTCAGAGTATGCCGGAATTTTATTTTGGACGCTTTGATATTCGTTTTGAATCGACCGATTTACTTAAAGCAGGACATGGATTTTCGATTATTGAAATCAATGGTGCCGGTTCTGAAGCTATACATGCCTGGGATCCTGAAGTTTCGATCTTTAAGCTTTATCGCGAATTATTTGAAACCCAAAGTTTATTGTTTAAGGTTTCTGCGCTTAATCGTTCACGGGGGTATAAGCCCATGAGTGTGACCGAATTTCTGAAAGCTGCCCGAAAACAGAATAAACTGATTGCAAGTTACCCACCTGCCGGATAAATTTCTGCTATCCAATATAACTAGTCACTGGCTTACATTATTTCCCGAAAACTCTTTGTTTTAGGTATATCCATTAATTCGACTAGTTTTGCGCAAAAATTAACAGATACTGAAAAATGAGTGTAGAAAAAGAAATTCAGGCGCGTAGTGGTGCGAAATGCGAGTTTTGTGGAGCAACCGATGGACTAAATGTTTATGAGGTTCCGCCAACATCGAATGGAAAAGTTGATGAGTGTGTGTGCGTTTGTGCAAGCTGTTTGTCGCAGATTGAAAATCCTGAAACCATGGATGCCAACCATTGGCGTTGTTTGAATGATAGCATGTGGAGTCCGGTTCCTGCGGTACAGGTTATGGCCTGGCGTTTATTACATCGTCTGAACTCAGAAGCCTGGTCGCACGATTTACTGGATATGTTGTATTTGGATGAGGAAACATTAGCATGGGCACAGGCAACCGGCGAAGGTGTTTTGCAGGATGATGTGGTAAAGCATATCGATTGCAATGGAGTTGTTCTTCAAATGGGCGATACTGTTGTTTTGACCAAAGATCTGGATGTGAAAGGTGCCGGTTTTACAGCTAAACGCGGTACTGCTGTTCGTGGAATTTCGTTAGTCGCTGATAATGCTGAGCAGATTGAAGGGCGAGTAAATGGACAGGTTCTGGTGATTCTAACCAAATTTGTGAAAAAATCGAATTAATATGCCTCCATATTTAGTAAGGGTTTTTCTGATTTAAAAACCCTTACTGAAATTTCGGTTTTAGTTTAAATGAATACCAGCGGTGAAGCCAATCCAGCCTTGAAGTATTGTTTTGTTGCCGTGATCTGAAACCAAATCGTATGGTGCGAAATAACTTTTGAACGCATTTTCATCGTTGTCTTTAGTTTTACTGATCATTAGGTTTGCAGTTGGGCCTGCAAAAATGCTGACATGATTATTTATTTTCTTGGTAAAGCTTAGTTTAAGCTGCTCTAATTCGTTTTGTTGTTTTGTCCAGGCTTCCCCTTCGTTAATGTGATATCCGATCCATTCCAGTTGCGTTTTAAATTGTTCGGTTTTGCTTAGGTGGGTTCCTATACCATAGCCTAATCCCCAGCTGTATTTCGGGCCGAATACCTGAGTTCCAACCGTAAAGATGTTGTAGAATTGGTCTACTCCGGTTTTGTAGGTAGCCTGTGCATTAAATCCTTCGCTGACTGAAAATTCAAATTCATGGAACCCGTTTTTTGCAATACTTAAAAGGCCAATTGGGATTCCCGATTTCAGGGAGTCTGCGATATTTACAATCCCAATTTGAACTCCGGTTAAATTTTTAGCAATGTTTAAGTAGCCTGAAATTTGGACTCCATTCACGTTTCCTTTCGCAATGTTTGCAAAACCAGCCACCTGAGTTCCATTGACATCGTTATTTGATATGTTCATGAACCCAGCCATCTGGACTTTCTGCATCTTTTTCTTGGAATAGTTGGCAAAGCCGGCAATCTGAATACCGTTAACCTCTCCTTCGATGATGTTGGTGAACCCGGCAAGCTGAGTAACCTTACCGTTTCCCTTTACCACGTTAGCAAATCCTGCAGCCTGAACGCCCTGAGCATCCTCACAAAAGTTTGCAAAGCCGGCAAACTGAAGGGCCAGTGATTTACCTTTGGTGAAATTGAAAAAACCTGCGGCCAAAACTCCATCGGCCTGATTGTAATTGAAATTCGAAAAGCCGGCAAATTGGAATCCATTCGAGACCCCTTTGTTGAAGTTTGCGAAGTTTGCAAATTGAAAACCGGTAAAGTCACCAGTTACAAAGTTCCCGAATCCGGCAATTTGTATTCCATGAACAAAATCGCGTTCGGTGTTGGTGAATAAGCTATATTCAAAACCGGAGAGTCCTGCTGAATAACCAACAAAAAGGTTTAATGAGACCTGATTGACACAGTCTCCGGCTTGTTTTCCATTGGTGTTTAATGGTGGAAAAAGTCCAACAGCCAGCGGAACCTTCTTAAAGTTACCATATTGTTGTGCGAATAGTTGTGTGGTCAGTAAAAAAAGAAGTAAGAATGCGAAAAAACTTGGCTTGTTCATTGTTGTCTGTTTGTTGTTTATAGTTCTGATCGTTTAATTGTTTAGTTACAGACAGGGAAAAAAAAGGATGGTTGCAATTTGTGGAATAAAATTTTACAATCTTGCTTTTATTGTTTCCCAGTTAGGTGTCGTGACAAAACTTTCGGGGAGAAATCCCGCTATTTTTTTCAAAAAAGAGTAGGGGAGAGCAAATGAAAGAATATCTGAAGGCATGCGGGTTCGGGCAGCAATATCAAAATTTCCAATGATTGCCTTGTCTTCCTTCTTTCGGGCCATTTTTAACGGAAGGGTAATTAGTGCAGCACATGACGATGAGAAAGGAGCCAATACCCGATCCATACTTTCCGGAGCATCGTAATGACACAGAAAAACAAGTGCACTTAACTGATCTGCGTTAACAAAAAACAGGACCGATTCGGGCTCTTCATGGTCTTGAAATTCTTCCAGTGGCTTTATTACCAAATATTTTTTATCAGGTTTCACCGGATTCATGTGATCGACAAATGCTTTGGCCATTGCCGGAGTTTGAATAAAACGCTCGCATGGTCGCCAAAAATCGTTCTTGTTTGACAGGAAATATTCAATACCTTCAAAAATGGTGTCCTGAAATCCAAGATAAAATGCAGAACAGGGCCATCCGGTTGATTCTTCAGCAACGACCAATGGCACTCCAGTTGAGGCTTTCATGATAAGCGGAACGATACAACCATTCCCCTTTTTCTTGATCTCCAGAGCTTTTTCTGGTTTTTCATCGCTGAAAAATATGCCACAGGGTTTGTATTTTTCCAGTTTCAGTGCTTCGCTTAAGGTGCTGGAAATGTGATTTGCAGTCATGGCTCGTGAATTTTAGCTTGTTGAAGGTAAAGGTATGAACGAATGTCGTGAAACGGGTTGAACTTGTATCGCAATTTATGGAGATTTAAATTAAATCTAAACAGCCTTTTAGTATGTCAGAAGGTTTTTCCAGACGAATTTTACAGGATAAATCAGGTGTTTTAGTGCCCCATAAAGCGAGTCCAAAAGGTATTCCGGCGGCAGTTGCAGCCTGCTGGTCATAAATGGTGTCGCCAATATAAATGGTTTGGTTTGCGTTCGCTCCTGAAATTTCAAGGAATTTCAACAATGGATCAGGGAACGGTTTATGTCGGGCAGTATCGTTGGCACAAACCCGGTAATCGAAATAATGTGTTAGCCCAAACGGTTCAAAGTCGTCGTGAAACTCGGTATAGGTTTTTGAAGTTACCAGTCCGGTGATGATGTTGCGTTTTTTTAGTTCCTGAAGAACACTCTCAATGCCTTCATAAACAGAAACTTTATCTTTGAATTCGATCATATACCGGTTCCATCGTTCGTTGGCTTCAGTAATGTTTTTAATTCCCATCCTTTTCAGCGAATTTTTTCCGGGAACGCCCAAAATAAAATCCATCTCATTCCATGAATATTCGCGAATTCCTTCTTCCTGAAGTATTCTTTGAAGCGATTTTTTAACGACGTATTCGGTATCGATTAAGGTTCCGTCGATATCAAAAATGATGCATTCGATCATAATGATTGGTTTTTATTGTAAAGATAGTTATTTGAACAGATGGTTTGAATCTGTAATGAGTGATGTCAGTATTTATTAACATAGAATTCAGTTAAATTACATAGTTTTCGCTCCGGCTTTTTTGATCTGAAAGTTGTAACTTGAACAAAAAACAGGCTATGGACTTTGCTGAAGGAAATATTTATCCTATTTACAATCGGGGTAATAACTCACAACCCTTGTTTTTCTATCGGGAAAACTATCTGTTTTTTCTGGATAAAATGAAGAAATACCTTCTTCCTTATGCCGATGTTTTAGCCTGGTGCCTAATGCCCAATCATTTTCATTGGATGATTTCTGTTAATCGTTTGGAGGTGGTAATTAGTGAGCATAGTGAGCATGATAGTGAGCAGGTGACTCGAAGCCGAAGTGAGGGCTTCACTTTGAGTGAAACCCTCACTAAACCTGCTCGAAAGCGAACTTTAAATGATTCGATTGGAATAATACTACGCTCATATTCCCGTGCTATTCAAAAGCAACAAAAAATCACAGGTTCATTGTTTCAGAAAGAAACCAAAGCCCTTTGTCTTACTGAGCCCGTATTTGCTCCATCTTATTTTGATATGCATTTTGGGATGATGGGGAATATCGATTTTCCCGAAGACAATTACCTGAATACCTGTTTCAATTATATCCATCAGAATCCGGTAAATGCCCGACTTACTGATGATCCTGAAGATTGGGAATTTTCTTCGTATCGCGATTACTACTGTGGACGAAAGGGAAAACTGGTTAATCGGGAATTGGCTAAGGAATTGGGACTGATAAGCTAGATCGAAGCACCTGATCCGATGACTTTGGTTCATCGGATCAGTTCTGATGATATGGCCAATACTCATCCGTTGAACTCCAGTCATCGGATGAGTATCCGCTATTGAGTGAGCCGGGGAGTTGGTGAACTGGGAGTTAGTGAGCGGGTGACTCCAAGTCACCCGCTCACTTTGGGGTTTAATTTGCTCATTTATCAAAATTATTCTCTACATTTATTCTTCAAACTAGACGATATGGACGAAATTAAAAATGGTGGAATTTGCCCGTTGATTGGATGGGAAATTTCAGACCCTCATAGAAGAGACTATACATGGTATTATACCGTTAGCTGCCACAGTTTTTCATTCAATATTTGGGTCGAAAGAGAGTGTCTTGAAAATGAAAATGTCCAAGAATACAGGTATTTGTTAAGATGGCTATTATTTAATGGCAAATTGAAAATAGTAAGGCGTCCAGATGATTTTGAAGATAAATCAAACTTAATTACAATAAATGAAGTTTATCGCTTACTTTCAGAGTCTTATATTCCCAGAACACCTAAAGAAAAAGTTGATAATTTTTTGTTGTTACTGAATAAAATATTTCCTTGGTTTGAAGGTGAAATTGTAAAAAGAAATCTTTTCAATCTAGCATTTTTTTCAAATGAAAAAGAATTTGACATTTACTATAAACATCTGATTAATTCAGGTTATATTTCTAGTGCAGAGTCTTCTAAAAATGTAATGATCTATCAAATTCTAGTTCGAGAAGCTGTTTTATCAATAGACGTTACTTTCAAGGGAATTGAGTATTTAGCTTCTCTAGCAGAGCATGGAAGAGACTCAAAGAATTGTTTTATAGCTATGTCATTTTCACCAAAAGGTGAAATAGTTGCAATTAAGGAAGCAATAAAATCAGCGGTTAACGAGACGAAGTATAAGCCAATCATCATAAACGAAAAGCATATTGATAGCGACCAAACAATTAATGATGCAATAATTGCAGAAATCAAAAGAGCTAGATTTGTTATTGCAGATTTTACTGAACAAAAATCAGGAGTTTATTTCGAAGCAGGTTTTGCTCTCGGATTAGGGATTCCTGTGATTTATTGTTGCGAAGAAGAAGACTTTAAAAAGTATTCTCATTTCGATGTGAATCATTATCCGCATATCTTATATAAAACTCCGGAGCAATTGAGAAAAGGTTTAATTGATAAAATCATGGCTTGGATAGATTGAGAAAGTTTTGAAAATCTATTGAACCGATGAACTCCAGTCATCAGTTCAAAAGCAAAAAGCCGCTTCCCATTTTCCCGAAAGCGGCTTTCGTATTTTGGTAGTGAGCGGGTGACTTCAAGTCACCCGCTCACTCAAGGGTAGCTTAAGTTGTTTTTCCCGTTTTGGGAAAAATGTTTATCTTTGAAAACAAAAAAACAAATGCGTGTCATTGCAAAAAGTACTTTCCGCGATTTTTGGATCAACCATAAGGATTGTGAACAACAGCGTAAATCGTGGTTTAATGAAACGGAAAGAGCAACTTGGTCTTCACCCGCGGATATTAAAACTGATTATCCTTCAGCAAGTATTTTGCCGGGTAATAGGGTAGTGTTCAATATCAAGGGGAATACTTACCGTTTAATTGTTAAGATCAATTATAAAGCGGGTGTTTTATTGATTCGCTTTGTTGGTACGCATAAGGAATATGATCAGATAAACGCAGAAACAATATAGTTATGGAACATCGGGTAATAAAAACAGAAGCAGATTACAAGGCGGCAATGGACCGGCTGGAGTTAATTTTTGATTCCGAACCGGAAACGCCGGAAGGTGATGAGCTGGAGCTATTATCGGTATTGATTGATAATTATGAAAAGATTCATTTCCCGATCGATTTGCCTGATCCGGTTGAGGCTATTTTATTTCGTATGGAGCAATTGAATTATCAGCCTAAAGATTTAGCTGTGGTACTTGGTTCGCGTAGCCGGGTAACCGAAATTCTAAACAAAGAACGTAAGCTTTCTCTTAATATGATTCGTAAAATCAACAAGAAAATGCATATCCCAACTGATGTTTTGATTCAGGAATACTAGGCAAAACATTGGTTCAAAATCAAAAAAGCCGCTTCCCATTTTCCCGAAAGCGGCTTTCGTATTTTGGTAGTGAGCGGGTGACTTCAAGTCACCCGCTCACTCAAGGAACGTTCACTAAAAGGAACTTCTCTTTTTGAACTCAATTTGCTGTCTTTTGAAATTTAACATTATATTCGCGGATACTAAAAAACAAAGGTAAAACAGTATGGATCACGAGGTCAGTAAGCATCTGAAGAAAATTTATGCTATTGCGCAAAAAACCAGAAAGTCGTTGGTCGAGAAGATCATTGATATATTGATTGAGATTTTCATCATCATTTTTGCTATTACGCTATCGATCAAGCTACACAGTTGTAGTGAACATCGGTTGGAGCAGACGGAAACAAAAGAGTTTTTGATTGATTTAAAGGAGGATTTGCAAAAAGATATTGAGCGGGTTACTTCAGCAAAGACCAATTTGAATACCAATATTCAGCCTTACATTCGTTTGAAGGGTTTTACTAAAGAGCAAATTGATGATTTGGAACAAAATCATTTTGAAATTACCTTACCTATGATCTTAGTGATCCGAAAAACGAACAGCGGTAATTACGAGGGCTTTAAATCGAGTGGTAAAATCGGTCTTATCGAAAATAAGAAATTGAAAAAGGCAATTTTGGATTACTATCAGGATACGATGCCTTCGATTAGTTCGCTGGAAGATATTTCGAATAATCAGTTTACACACTTGCTTGATTTGATCAGGGAAAGTTCATCGAAGAAGGAAATGTTTAAATCTTCGGTCATGGATCAAATGTATATTTCCATAATGCTGGCAAAATCACTATTGTCAAATTATGATGAGATTGTAAAAGATGCCAAAGATATTATCAAGGAGATAGACAATGAGGCAAAAGAATAATCAGAATATTTTCATTAATCCGTTATGTCCGATTCTACGGGATCAAAAGCCAAAAGCCGCTCTCCATTTTCAGGGAAGCGGCTTTTGTATTGTGGTAGTGAGCAGGTGACTCCAAGTCACCTGCTCACTAAAAGGTACGCACTAAAAGAGAGACAAATTATACCACGTATGTTCTTGAAGTTGTATCTCCACCTCTTCCGGTCCAGTTGGTGTGGAAGAATTCGCCGCGAGGTTTGTCGGTGCGTTCGTAGGTGTGAGCTCCGAAGTAATCGCGTTGAGCCTGCAACAGGTTTGCC